>MDTB01056772.1_pt1 | contig 37499 bp, 36 predicted proteins | sample 811161 | NCBI WGS metagenome assembly MDTB01 (sample SAMN05326650, study PRJNA326480) | marine metagenome | isolation source: seawater | place: Mediterranean Sea | collected 2009 | reverse complement strand
CGAGCAGTAGCTTTCTTCTTTTTAGAAGCTGCTGTAGGTTTCTTACGAGCAGTAGCTTTCTTCTTTTTAGAAGCTGCTGTAGATTTCTTACGGACAGTGGTCTTCTTTTTTCGGGAAGCTGTGGTTGTTTTTTTTCTGGCAGCGGTCTTCTTCTTTACTGCCGTAGTTTTTCTTCTAGATACTGCTGTTTTCTTTTTTCCAACAGATTTCTTTTTCTTAGCCGCCACTTTCTTTTTTCCAACAGGCTTTTTCTTAGCTGCTGTTTTCTTTTTCGGGGCAAGTTTTTTCTTTATTGTGGCTTTCTTTTTCGGCGTCGTCTTTTTCTTAGATAACCCTTTTTTCTTCACCGCCTGTTTCTTTTTCGCAGCCACTTTCTTCTTAGCTGGTTTCTTCTTTGCTGCCATTTCAATCACCTCCTAGGAATACAAGTTAATAGCATTGATTAAGGTTAAAAAAAAATACAGCGCCACTGGTAAAACTAATAACGCTGACCGAAAACCATTTTGGAGCGCTTTTACATCCCCCGAAAGGCTTATCAGTTCTTTACTTTGGTGTAAGATATTCATCAGTTTACTACCTATTTGAATAAGATCTATTACTTGAGTTTTCTTGTGGTGTTTTGTCTTTCAAATCCTTCATTCCCAATTCAAAGCACCACCTGTCTGGTATTCTATGACCCTTGTTTCGAAAAAATTCCTCTCCTTTTTGAGATCCATCATTTCAGACATCCAAGGAAATGGATTGTTAGCGCCGTCATAGATTTGCTCTAGTCCGATTTGCTGGCAACGCCGATTTGCGACATAGCGCAGATATTCCTTGAACTTGGACGCATCTAATCCCAAGACTCCTCTTGGCATAGTGTCCTCAGCATAACGGTATTCTAATTCCACGCCTTGCTGAATTAAAGAAGAAATTTCTCCTCTGAAGTCTTCGGTCCACAAGTTAGGGTTTTCTAGTTTAAGCTGATTGATTAAATCTATGCCAAAATTACAATGCATCGATTCGTCCCTAAGAATGTATTGATACTGTTCCGCAGCTCCCGTCATCTTGTTTTGTCTTCCGAGAGCCAATATTTGCACAAACCCCACGTAGAAAAATAAACCTTCCATAATACAAGCAAAAACTATCAAACTTTTCAGCAGCTTTTGATCACTAACATGATCTCCCGTTTTAAAATTCGGATCAGTAAGGGTTTCTATATAGGGTATTAGAAATTCGTCTTTTTCTCTTATACTTGCAACCTCTTTGTACGCATTAAAAATCTCCGCCTCGTCTAGACCAAGACTCTCAACAATGTATTGATACGCGTGGGTGTGAATTGCCTCTTCAAATGCCTGTCTTAGCAAATACTGCCTACATTCCGGAGCTGTTATATGTCTGTAAGTTCCTAAAACAATATTATTAGCAGCTAGAGAGTCTGCCGTTACAAAAAAACCCAAGTTACGTTTAATTATTAGCCTTTCATCCTCAGTCAGTCCCTTTGGGTTTTTCCATAACTCAATATCTCGAGTCATATTAATTTCTTGCGGCATCCAATGATTTGCACAACCCGCCAAATATTTATCCCAAGCCCATTTGTATTTAAATGGCACCAATTGATTTACGTCAGCTTTTCCATTTATTATCTTTTTATCTTCTATACGAACTCTTCCATCGACGCCTTCACCCGAATGATCAATGGAATGAATTGGTTCTTTTGAGCCCGTGTTTTCCAAGAATGACCCATCCGAAGGCGTTCCACTAGGGACGCCACCAGCACTTACTTGTTTATTAATTTCTTCATCAAACTGCAACATATTTTTACCCTATACCTTTACTTTCTGTCTTTCATTGATTAAAACTTTCAAAGCTATTGACACGCTTCACAATCCGGATCATATATTGAACAAGCTTTTATATCCGCTGGTTCTACATTACTTCCACTCCCCTCATTCTTCACTGACTCAGTCGGAACTGAATTAAGCCTTCCGGAGTTAATCGTTGCTTTTTCAACATGCGTGGCGGCCAATGTTCGGAGATAGTAGGTAGTCTTTAAACCTCTCCTCCATGCTAATTTATAGATTTCATCCAATTTTTTTCCAGAGGCACCCGACATATATATGTTTAGGGACTGTGCTTGGTCGATCCACTTTTGCCTTCTCGCTGCGCTTTCGACTAGCCACGCTGGATCTATTTCAAATGCTGTTGAAAATAAATCTCTAATGGCACTAGGTATTCTATCTATTTTAGATAATGATCCATCAAAATATTTTAGGTCAGAAATCATAACGTCATCCCAAAGATTCAACTTCTTAAGTTCCTCCACAAGGTGCCTGTTAGTGACGGTAAACTCTCCAGAGAGGTTTGACTTAACGTAAAGGTTTTGAAAAGTTGGCTCGATTGAGGCTGACACACCTACTATGTTGGCAATTGTTGCTGTTGGTGCTATCGCAACACAATTAGAGTTTCTAATTCCATATCGCTGTATACGATTACGCAATATATCCCAGTCCATCGACGAGGCCATATTTAGTTCAACATTACCTCCTCTCTCGCTTTTCAAGATTGCCATCGTATCCTGGGGTAGAATACCCTTCGACCATAGCGATCCATCAAAAGTCGAATAACGCCCTCTTTCCTCGGACAGCTCTGTTGAAGCCCAATATGCATAATAGCAAAGCGCCTCTGTTACTCTATCCGAAAAATCTACTGCCTTCTCGGAACCGTATGGAACCTTCATCAACTGAAGGCAATCCTGAAATCCCATCATGCCTAATCCCACAGGTCTGTGTTTGAGATTCGAATTGCGGGCTTTATCTACGGCATAAAAATTAATATCGACAACATTATCCAACATCCGCATCGCTGTGGAGATCGTTTTCTTAAGCTTGGAATAATCTATATCCCCGTCGCGGAGATGGGCTGTTAGATTCACCGAGCCTAAGTTACACACAGCTATTTCTTTGTCAGAAGTGTTAAGTGTTATCTCGGTGCATAGATTCGAACTGTGTACAACGCCGACATGGTTTTGGGGACTGCGAATATTACAAGGATCTTTGAAAGTAATCCAAGGATGACCCGTTTCAAATAACATCGATAACATTTTTCGCCAAAGGTCAGAAGCACCAACTTTTTTAAATAAAGAGATTTCCCCTGTCTCAATTTTTTTCTCATAAGCCAAATAAGCAGTTTCAAATTGCTCACCGTAAAGTTCATGCAAATCAGGGACATCAGCGGGAGAGAAAAGCGTCCACTCTCGACCCGAAATAACCCTTTTCATAAATAGGTCTGGAATCCAATTTGCTGTATTCATGTCATGGGTCCGGCGCCTATCATCTCCTGTATTTTTTCGCAATTCCAAAAATTCTTCGATATCCAAATGCCAAGTCTCTAAATAGGCACATACAGCTCCTTTTCTTTTGCCTCCTTGATTCACTGCGACTGCTGTGTCGTTGACTACTTTCAAGAATGGAACTACTCCTTGTGACTTTCCATTGGTACCTTTTATGTGAGAGCCTAGCGCTCGAACCGCTGTCCAGTCATTCCCCAGTCCACCAGCAAACTTTGATAATAACGCGTTCTCTTTAATACCTTCGTATATACCGTCTAGATCGTCTGATATAGTGGTCAGATAACAACTCGACAATTGCGACCTTATAGTGCCGGAATTGAATAATGTCGGTGTTGAACTCATAAATTCAAAACTCGAAAGAACGTTATAAAACTCTACCGCCCTCTCTTCTTTATCACGTTCATTTAACGCCAAACCCATGGCAACACGCATAAAAAATACTTGGGGCAACTCTATACGTCTACCCTCAAGGTGTAAAAAATATCGGTCGTAGAGTGTTTGTAAGCCAAGATATCCAAATTTTAGGTCGCGATCAGCCTCCAGAGCGTCGCCAAGTTTTCCTAAATCAAAATTCAATAACTTTTCGTCTAAAAGATTTTTTTCGACTGCTAAGTGAATAAATCGTGGAAAGTACTCAGAGTATCGGACACCCATCATTTCGTGACTGGTCTCATTACCTAAAACCTCGGATCTGATACTATTAAGTAAAAGTCTTGCCGTAACGAAACTGTAATCCGGCTCTTTCTCTATTAGAGATCTCGCGGCCATTATCGTGCTTTTTTGCACCTCCTCTACTGATACGCCGTCATACAAGTCCCTAACTGTTAACTTTACTATGCTACTTGAATTTACCGATTTCTCTAGCCCTAAACAACACTCATCGATCAGCTCTTTTAAAACATCTACTTTTAAAGGTTTTAAACCGCCACCAGCGCGAACATTAATTTGTTTTTGCGGATTTGTATTTTCTTGGCCCCTCTCAGCCCGCTGTCGATTTCGACTTTCTCTGTAAAGCACATAGGCCCTCGCCACCTCATGTTGCCCAGCTCGCATTAGGGCAAGTTCTACCTGGTCCTGAATATCCTCAATGTGAAATGTCCCCCCAGAGGGCTTTCGTCCGGGCAGAGCCTGCACCACGGTCCCTGTCAGGGAGGCCACTAAGTCTCTTATTTTCGCCGAGGCAGCTCCCTGACCTCCACTTACTGCCAAAAAGGCCTTTGTTAACGCTAGGGCTATCTTTGGCGGTTCAAAATTCACCACTGCGCCATTTCGCCGAATCACTTTGTGTTGAGGAAAAGAATCTGGAAGTTCTATTTCTTCAGATTTTTTGTCCTCAGCCTGGTGCGTCGGGGCTGATGAGGTTAAGTTCGTCGCAAGTTGCATTATTCCTCCAAAATCTCTTTAATATTCTTAGTACTGATCCCGCCCTTTTTACAGACCACAATATGTTGTGCTTTTACTTTTGTATAACCGCTATTTTTAGTGTCTATTGTCGACCTGTCAAGAGATTTTTAAACTTACTTGAACAGCTGTCCGTTTTAAGCTTTTTTTGATATGTCTACTTTGCCACGAAGCTAGTTGACCACTAAAAAGCTTTATAAACATTGTCTGAAAGCAAATCTTTCGAAAAAACAACAATTATTCAATCAGTTTCTTATACTTATCCCATTCAAACAGCTCACCCGGATCGCTCTTTCGCCCGATCGGCAGCGCGATTTCACTGTGAGGAACAATCTCACGTATAGCAAATTTTCTTTTTAAAACCTTTGTAAGTTTGGCTAGGTTAAAATACTGTTTTTCGGTGAAGCGAGTGGCATCGGTTCCCTCCAGCTCAATACCAATTGAAAAGTCATTGCAATTATGTTTGTTCCGCCAACGAGACTTCCCTGCGTGCCACGCCCTCTTGAGGCAAGAAACGTATTGGGTAATGTTACCTTCTCTATTGATCAGGAAATGCGCAGAAACTCGTAGATCAATAATTTGTGAAAATTGAAGGTCTCTCAGTTTCTCGATTTCATTCATAAATAATTTATCGACATACCCATTCCCGTACTTCCCCGGGGGCAGGCTTATACAATGTATAACCAATAATTCAACATCAATATCAGATGGTCTATTATCATGGTTAGGTGACTTCAAAAAATCAGCGGCAGACAACATACCTTCACTATCGATTTTCCACACTGTTTCCATCATTATTCTTTATAAGTCAACGATTGCGCGAATAAAATCATTTTTTTATCGCTCTCGGGATGCCCTTTGATGTTCCTCGGAGCAAAATACCCGGCCGTTAGATACAACACTTTCACTTTCTGGAAAGTTAACTCTACAGTGATCACATACAACCATGTTTTCTTTGTGCGGCCTGTTGACGCGGCCCCGGTTTTGTAAAAAACGAACCGTTCTTACTACTTGAAGTACAAACAAAATTATCAAAATTAAGAGAACATATTTTGCCAACATTTAACCTCTTTTTAAAATAAATTCACACCCAAAATACAAAATCAAATTTCAAAATTTAGCCGCACTTTATAGCTTTTAAAAATTTTGGGAAATACCGTAGCAGTAGCCTCATGGGAGTGTCAAATTAGCATATCAAATGTTTGAAAACTCCGCCCCAAACCTCAAGCTCGTCTTTCGATTGAAAACTTTGCTAGGTCAATTAAACATTTTTTGTACTTCGAGTCAGAGATAGCCTGCAAAGCATCAATGGCAAGTTGTATTTCGATTTTTGCTTTGCCATAAACATACTCAATCGCATTGTTTAACTCCATTACTTCTACGACTCGCTCTAGGTTCGAGTCCGATTGACTCTTTATCGCATCTCGCAGAAATTTTCGCTGTTTGTCAGATCCATTTTTCATGACGTAGATTAGCGGCAGAGTGACTTTACCTTGTGAAAAGTCATCTCCAAGGTTTTTGCCGATTGTGTCCTTGTCTCCTGAATAATCTAGAGCGTCGTCAATAAGCTGAAAAGCCACACCCATGTGCGACCCATAGCTCGCAAATGCTTCACATGCGTGATTTTCAAGACCACCTAAAATTGCGCCTAACTTAGCGGCTGTTTCGAACAACCTCGCAGTTTTTGATCTAACAATCGCATAATAGGTATCTTCTGAAATCTCAGGGTCTTGCAGATTTATCAATTGACTAATCTCTCCCTCTGCAATCGTGTTAGTCGCCTGTGCTAATTCATAAGTTACTTGGTCATTTTCTATTTCTGCAACCAACTGAAAAGCCCTAGAATAAAGAAAATCACCAACTAAAACCGTTGCAGCATTTCCAAAAATTACATTAGCAGTCGCGGAGCCCCGGCGAAGACGAGATTCGTCGACAACATCATCGTGCAAAAGGGTAGCCGTATGAATAAATTCGACAACTGTTGCTAATTTCAGGTGATTCGTGCCGCTGTTGTAGTTACTTGCCAATGCTGACAAAACAACGATAGCCGGTCTTAGCCGTTTACCTCCACTCTTTATGATATGCGCCCCCACTTCCTGAATTATTTTAATCGGCGAATAAAGGTAATGTACAATCATGTCATCCACTTTTGACATTTCGCCTGGAATGATAGTAGAAATTAGTTTAGGGGTCATAGTGATTTTCTAGAAAAAAGACCAACAATACTTTCAAAAAAACGTGTAGGAATTATAAAGGTTTACTTGAATAAATAGTGTTTTTTTTGTACGATACGACACTGATAAAAACCTAGGAACAAAATGTCTTCATTTGCTGTGGTAAAGACTGGTGGTAAACAGTACAAAGTAGTCGCTGGTCAAAAAATAAAAATAGAGCGCCTCAAAGACGAGGTTGGAAGTCAAATTAACCTTGATGAGGTCCTTCTGCACTCGGACGGGGAGAAGGTAACAGTTGGCAAGCCTCTTCTCAGTGGGGCGACTGTAAAAGCGAAGGTGATCTCACACGGAAGACAAGAAAAAATTCGAATTTTCAAACTTAGACGCCGTAAGCACTCGAAGAACCAACAAGGGCATAGGCAAGATTTTACAGAAATAGAAATAGAAAATATACTAACGGAATAGGTATTTCAAATGGCTCACAAAAAAGCAGGTGGTAGTTCTCGAAACGGCAGAGATTCAAACTCAAAAAGATTAGGAGTCAAGCGAGCTGGAGGGCAAATTGTTTCAGCAGGAAGTATTTTAGTACGACAAAGAGGTACAAAATTCTTTCCAGGAGAGAACGTGGGAATAGGAAAAGATCATACTCTGTTTGCAAAAATAGATGGCGCTGTGGTGTTCACCACTAAGGGTGCAAAAAATAGGAAAACCGTTCAAATTGCACCAGTATAGTCCTAGCGGCATTCAAAACTAAGCCTCGTTTGTGACGAGGCTTTTTTTATTGAATCGTTTTAGAGCTATACTCAAAAAGTAAGATCGGAAATCTTTATACAACCAGCTGCCGAGTTATAGATTTTATGAAATTTATCGACGAGAGTGTAATCGACGTACGAGCGGGTAGCGGGGGAGATGGGCTAGCTTCTTTCCGCCGAGAAAAATTCATTCCCAAAGGTGGTCCAAGTGGAGGTGACGGCGGACGAGGCGGTCATATCTACGCTTTAGCTGACAGAAACATCAACACGTTGATCGAATACCGCTTTGCCCATATTCATAGCGCAAAGAATGGCGAATCCGGTAAAAGTAAAGATCGATATGGAAAAGCAGGTCTTGATATTTTGTTAAAAATGCCGGTAGGCACTGTAATATCTGATAAAAATACGGGCAGGATTATAGCGGATCTATCCGAGGACAAACAAAAAATCTTACTAGCAGAGGGGGGAAAGGGAGGCCTCGGAAATATTCACTTTAAATCGAGTACCAATAGAGCTCCACGACAATTTACAAAAGGTGAAGCTGGTGATCAGCTCACACTAAGACTGGAATTAAAAGTTTTGGCTGATGTCGGTCTTCTCGGACTACCCAATGCGGGCAAATCCACACTTACCAGAACCATTTCAGCAGCCAGGCCAAAGGTGGCAGATTATCCATTCACCACTTTAGAGCCAAACCTCGGGACTGTCAGAATAGATTATGGTCGTAGTTTTGTCATTGCGGATTTACCTGGTCTGATAAAAGGAGCCTCTACTGGTTCTGGACTTGGCTTACGTTTTCTTCGTCATTTAGATCGTACGAAACTTCTTCTTCACGTTGTTGAAATTCCTGCAGATAAAAACTTTCAGGCTGTTATAGATAAAATTATGGAAATTCTCACGGAACTGAAGCAATATGGGAACCACATTTATTCAAAACCCCGTTGGCTAGTTTTAAATAAGATAGACCTCTTCAGCGAAAACCAGAGTAAAACAATGTTCACGAAACTAACAAATATTTTGCAAGATAATCATCAAAAAATTTTTTTCATATCTGCAGCATCTGGAACCGGATGTAATGAACTTACAGGTGAAATAATGCGCTATCTTGAGCAAATTAACGAAACACAAAACACGAGTGGTAAGCCATAAAAATGGGGGCTGAAAAAAACAAACCAACACGGATAGTAATTAAAATAGGTAGCAGCCTCGTTACAAATGAAGGAAGGGGGCTAGATGTCGAAGCTATAAAAGACTGGGCCAATCAAATAATCTCACTAAGAACAAGAGGCTATGAAGTAATACTTGTATCAAGTGGTGCTGTTGCTGAAGGAAAAAAACGGTTGGGTTGGACCTCAAAACCTAGAGTACTTCATCAACTACAGGCAGCGGCATCAGTCGGACAAGTAGGGCTAGTGGAGGCTTATGCAGGATCTTTTCATGAGCAAGGCGTGACTATTTCTCAGATACTGCTAACGCACGATGATTTTTCCGATCGAACCCGTTATCTTAATGCGCGTTCTACGATTAACGCTCTATTAGGCTGGGGTGTCGTGCCAATTGTCAACGAAAACGATACTGTGGCAACCGCTGAAATTCAATTTGGAGACAATGATACCCTAGCTGCCTTGGTTACTAACTTGTTGGAGGCGCATTTGTTAATCATATTAACTGATCAAGATGGATTGTTCGATCTGGACCCTAGAAAACATAAAGATGCGAAGCTTGTGAGAGACGGAAAGGCAGGAGATCATGAATTAGAGAAAATGGCCAGCGAAATACCCGGTAGTCATATTGGTAGCGGTGGTATGCAAACAAAAGTTCTTGCTGCAAAAAGAGCCGCGGCCAGCGGCGCCGACACAATAATAGCGTCTGGACATGAAAATAATATCTTGCTACGAATACTAGATGGGGAAAAAATAGGAACAAAGCTTAAGGCAACCAAGATTCCTTTAGACGCAAAGAGGCAATGGCTTGCTGATAATCTGAAAATCAAAGGGATCGTTAGTCTAGACACTGGAGCAGAAACTGCAATAGTTAAAGACGGAAAGAGCCTCCTGCCAGTTGGCGTAGAAAAAGTGGAAGGCACCTTTACACGAGGCGACCTAGTCAGTTGCGTCGGACCAGCAAATAAGGAGATAGCTAGAGGACTAGTTAATTACAACTCAGATGAGGCAATTAAACTGATCGGTATCACTTCGGTAAAAATAGAGGAAGCTTTAGGTTATGTAGCGGAAGAAGAATTGATACATAGAAACAACTTGGTAATCCTGTCGCCCTTTTATAGATTATAGCTCAGCAAAATCTCGCGACAGTTCATCTTTGGTTGCTATAGGAATTTCTTGCGAAATATCTTCGTATCCATCGTGATCGATTCCAACGGTGAATTTATCCCCCTGCTTAATTTGGCTAACTTCATCGGATGAAAATTCAAAGCGTAAAAAATGTACTGATGAAGTTTTTTCATCATTCTCTCTGTCCAAATCTTCGTCAGCTATTGCAAATATCCTTTCATTCTCACCAACTTTCATAAAAACTCGATCTTCCACCCCGATTAATTTTTGTAAGGCTTGTTTTCGCTCTGATTCCCCCTCAAATTCAATAAACATCGTAGCCTTTAAATTGCTCCCTGTTGGAATCATAGGTGCATACGCTTGGATTTCCTCCAAAATCCCCGCCTCATCAAAAATCCGCTCGACTCTGAGCATTTCTTGTATTTGATAACGCATCGTTAGTTCACTTTCGAAGAACAAGGTTATATTCTCCCCCAAAGCAAGTCGTCTCCGCTTTTTATGTTCCATGACCTCTTTTCTAAACTGTTGACGTTTTTTAGAATAGTCTTCCAAAGAATACAAACTTTCTCTTGCAATTTTTGACATTTGTTTATCCTCACACTTGTAATGGCCTATATACCATATGCTTTTCTTAACAAACTTATCGGATGGGCTTTATCTTTCACTTCCCCTGTTTGTTTTTGAATTCCTTGCTGAATATGAACTGACGCTATCGCGCAATCCGAACTGATATACTGGGGATTTTGTTCTGCCATTTTACGGAACACTGGCCTCCCAATTTTCATCGAGTGGGAGTAGTACTCTTTTTTCACCCCCCATGTGCCGTCGTGTCCCGAGCATCTCTCTACAACACCGACCTTCGTATCTGGAATAAGCTCTAGAATTTCTCTGGTTTTTTGCCCTATGTTTTGTACCCTTAAATGGCATGGAATGTGATAAGCGATTGTACCCAAACTGTGCTCAAAATCCTTGTTAAACAAACCGGATTTGTTTTGAAGTGAAAGAAATTCAAAGGGATCGCACATCGCATCTTGAACCGCAAGAACATCTTCATCATTAGGAAACATAAGCGGAAGTTCTTGCTTGAACATAAGTGTACAAGAAGGCACTCCAGTGGTAATAGACCAACCTTCCCGAGCTAATTTCGATAACTCCGCAATATTCGATTTTTTTAACTTTTCAACACTTTCAAGGTCGCCTAATTCAAGCTTCGGCATCCCGCAACACACTTCGCTCCGTAGTTGCTTCACTTCTATCTTATTGTGCTCCAATACAGCGACAAGGTCCTCTCCTATGCTTGGCTCGTTGTACTTATAGTAGCAAGTCGAAAAAATTACCACCTTGCCCAAAGATTGGAAACTTGCTGCACCCCGATGTCCTTCACTAGGCGCCCTATTTAGCTTTGCATCGAACCCTTTACTCGAGTAGGGAGGAAGCACTCGTTCCTTGTGAATGCCGAGAGTTTTCTCCATGACTGTCCGGACAACGCCATTTCTGTTTGCTGCGTTTACTGACTGTGACACAACAGGGATGGAAGCTAGCTTTCCGATTGCATCCGTGCTGGACAGTAGTTTATCTCTAAATTTCGCCCCCTGATCCCTAAATTTAACCGCTTTGGCGCGAAGCATTAGGTGGGGGAAATCGATGTTCCAATCGTGTGGAGGCACGTAAGGGCACTTACTCAAAAAACACATGTCACACAAGTAACACTGATCAACAACTTTCCCGAATTGTTTTTTATCAACAGTATCGAGCTCACCTGACGTTGCCTCATCGATTAAATCAAATAACGTAGGAAACGAATTGCACAAGCTCACACACCTGCGGCAAGTGTGACAAACATCAAAAACTCTTTCCATCTCGTCAACCAACTTTGATTGATCGTAGTAATCCTCCGATTTCCAATCAATAGGGTGGCGGGTGGGTGCCTCTAAGGACCCTTCTCTCATCTGAAGCCTTTCGGTTGAGGACCCTGAGAGAAAGCTATGGCTTTCCCGCAGAGTGCAGTGATGTGGTAACTAGTCCTCTAGGACGTCTAGCGCTTTTTGGAATCTGTTGGCGTGAGATCTTTCAGCTTTGGCCAAGGTTTCAAACCAGTCCGCTATTTCTTCGAACCCTTCATCCCTCGCAGATTTTGCCATCCCCGGATACATGTCTGTATATTCGTGCGTTTCCCCGGCAACCGCTGCCTTGAGATTATCCCTAGATGATCCTATTGGTAGGCCTGTTGCGGGATCCCCCACAGCCTCCAAATACTCAAGATGACCGTGCGCATGACCAGTCTCTCCTTCTGCGGTAGATCTGAATATAGCAGCTACGTCATTTTGTCCTTCCACGTCAGCTTTCGCTGCAAAATATAAATAGCGTCGATTGGCTTGGGATTCTCCAGCAAAAGCCGCCTTTAAATTTTCTTCGGTTTTTGAACCTTGTAACGTTCCCATTTGCTCTGCTCCTTTAAGTGTTGCAATTATATAAAAAATGTATAATCAAATTTATTCTAAACTAAATCTTAGTAATGTAAAAGTTGAATTCTGTAGTAATTTTTGCTAAAAACTTAAGACCAGAATAAAAAAGAAAAGTTTATTAAATATCTCGAAATCTCATTTTAAATAAACTTGTTTTACGTAACTATCAAACTTACACCCGGAGTAATAAAATGGCAGAATCCATAGATTGTCTCGTCATTGGTGCTGGCGTGATCGGGCTCGCAGTGACAAGAAAACTGGCAATGGCCGGTCGTGAAGTGCTCCTTTTAGAGGAACAACCCACAATTGGGACCGAAACCAGTTCTAGAAACTCCGAGGTTATTCATGCCGGCATTTACTATCCTCCTAAATCTCTAAAAGCAAAGCTTTGTGTTCAAGGTAAAGAGATGCTGTACAAATACTGCAAGGACCGAAATATTCCGCACTCAAAAATTGGAAAAATTATTGTTGCTAATTCCTCAGATGAAGAAAACCTACTTAAAAATTATGTTGATCGGGCCGCTGAGAATGGAGTGTGTGATTTGGTTTGGCTTCAAGACAAACAGATAAGACAGATGGAACCAGCTCTTGAATTTAATTCGGCTGTTTTTTCTCCATCCACCGGAATCATCGACAGCCACAGCTTAATGCTTTCTTTCCAAGGGGATGCCGAAAATCACGGCGCTTTGATGGCCTTTAACAGTCCGCTTATCACTGGACACGTAAAGCAAAATGGTTTTAATGTAGATATTGGCGGGACCGAACCCATGGAACTGCACTGTAATCATTTGATCAACTGTGCCGGGCTAAAAGCTACTTTAATAGCGCAAAAGATACACGGGGTTCCTTCGAATAAAATACCGACTGCGTTTTTTGGTAAAGCTCACTATTACACACTTTCGCGGAAAAGCCCTTTTAATCATTTAATTTATCCTGTTAACAAGTCCACGACTTCGCTAGGCGTCCATGTGACCCTCGATCTGGCTGGCCAAGCCAGATTTGGTCCTGATCTAACCTGGATTTCGGGGGTTGACTACGAATTTGATAACTCTAGGGAGCCGATGTTTTATGAAGCTATTAGAAAATATTTTCCTGACCTACGAGACGGGGAATTGCAGCCCGGTTACACTGGAGTCCGGCCCAAGATATCTGGACCAAATGCCCCTGCTGCAGATTTTGAAATTCAAGACTCTCGCCATCATGGGGTCCCCGGACTAATCAATCTTTTTGGAATTGAGTCCCCAGGACTCACCGCTTCCCTAGCAATAGGTGATTTCGTTAAAAATATGATCGCAAATTGACAAATTGCAAACGACCTGAAAAAGTTAAGCTGCAATCTTCTTTTTTGCCTCTTCTATCGCAATCCAAACCTTTTCCGATGTGGCTGGCATATCAATATCAGTCACCCCAACCTCTCTGATCGCGTTCAAAACCGCGTTCAAAACTGTAGGAGTACCTCCAACTGTACCCAACTCTCCAACTCCCTTGGCTCCTAGGGGATTAATTTTGCATGGCGTCGATTCATCCGTAAATGTTTCAATCTCGCACAGGTTATCCGCGCGGGGCAAACAATAGTCGAGAAGCGATCCTGTCAGCAACTGCCCAGTATCCGCGTCATACTTAGTGTTTTCTAGTAACGCCTGCCCAACGGCCTGCGCTATTCCCCCATGTACCTGACCGGCAACTATCAGCGGATTTATCACCGTGCCAACGTCATCTCCAGATAAATACTTCACCACCTCTGTGCACCCTGTTTGAGGGTCAACCTCAACCTCACAAACGTGACAGCTATTCGGCCAAGACGGGCCGCCGACTGTCTCGTGGGTCTTAACAATTATTCTGCCATCATCCTGCTGCTCGGCTAACTCGAAAAGATCGACAGAAATATCAGTTCCGATGACCGTAAATTTACCATCGCTATAGACGATGTCCTCCTCTGCCGCCTCTAATTCCTTACTCGCAAATTTCTTTCCTTTTTCAATTATTTCGCTTGACGCCGACATGACCGCCGAGCCTCCTATATATAGAGAACGACTACCCATACTACCGATCCCATAAGCACCTATGTCGCTATCTCCCTGTATAAAATCAATCGTATCCGCATCAACCCCTAACTTATCCGATAAGACTTGCACCAAACAAGTTTCAATTCCCTGACCCATTGCCTGAAGCGCAGTCATTATTTTTAAACGGCCGTCTCCCCCAACGTGCACCTCAACCGTTTCCTCAAACGACGCTCCCGTCCACTCCAAGAAAGTGGAAATAGCTCGCCCTCTAAGTAAACCTTTCGATGCACTCTCTCTTACACGATCTTGATAACCTTGCCAGTCACTTTTCTCTAGCATCCGATCGAGCATATGTGGAAAATTCCCGCAGTCAAATGTTTCTCCTGTTGGGGTCGTATAGGGCATCTGGGATGGTTGCAAAAGATTTTTTCGGCGAAGCTCCGCTGGATCCATCTTGAGCTCATAGGCTGCCTGATCCATAATTCTTTCCAGCAAAAATATCGCCTCTGGTCTGCCCGCACCCCTGTAGGCTCCAACAACATTTGTGTTCGTAAGCACGGCCTTTGCTACCAGATGAAAGTTAGGTATGTGGTATACCCCTGTCTGTACCTTCGGTCCTACCGCTACTGCTATAATGGCTCCCGGTCCACTCGCATGGGCTCCTATATTGCCTATATTGTTTATGCTAAACGCGGTGATTTTACCACTTTTATCGAACCCCATTTTTGCATCACCCAACAAATCGCGTCCATGATTTCCGGCTAGAAACTCTTCTGAACGCGTAGCCCTCCAATGCACTGCTCTTTTTGTAATTTTTGCGGCATAAGCGCAAACTGCATCCTCCGGATATAGCTGTGTTTTCATTCCAAAACCACCGCCGACATCACCAACTAACACCCTCACCTTCTCCTTTGGAATTTTTAGGACGGCCTCAGCCAATGTTGCCTGAAGACCTGCAGGATTTTGACAGCTGGTACGTATTGTAATTCTGTCTGAGTCTGAATCATAAGTAGCTATTGTTCCCCGCGCTTCCATGCTGACTGGTACAAGTCGTTGATTATTTATTTTAATCCGTGTGACGTGATGAGAAGCTTTCAGTGCTTCCTCACATGCAAGTGCATCACCGATTTCATTTTGCGCTGCAATATTTCGCGGGGTATCACTCCATAGTTGAGGGGCACCCTCTGCCATAGCCTCCTCGACTGTGACCACTGCTTCCAGCTCTTCATATTCTATTACAATGGCCTCGGAAGCATTTTGGGCAATCTCCCGCGAATCTGCGACCACTGCAACCACAGCTTTTCCAACATAGTCCACTGCATCTTTAGCAAGCGGATAATTTGGAGGCGCTGCCATGGGATTACCCTCAGAATTCTTTAAAGCAGCATTTATTGGAAGTGGTCCTACACCATTTGAGATTAAATGATTTCCAGTGATTACTTCAATGACTCCCTCCATTTTAAGAGCTTCATCATAATCTATTGATAGTATCTTAGCGCGAGCGTGCGGAGAGCGCAGAAACCAAACGTGAGCCTCACCTTCAACCGTAACATCATCTAAAAACTTACCCTTACCATACAGTAATTTTTCATCTTCTCTTCGAGTTATTGCTTGCCCAATCCCATATTTAGCCATACCACTCCTTGAATTAAATTATTTCTAAAAGCTATACTAGGATTCAAGAATAACACAAAGTTTTGCACTAAAAAGTGTATTACTATGTGATTTTTTTTCAACAAACGTAATTTTTAGTTGCCGATTGTATCTGTCTTGGTTAGCATCTACTGGTAAAAGCAGAACATTATCTAAATGGGGCGAAAAAATGTCTATATCCTTGTCCATTGAAATAAATGGAAAAAAACAAACCTCAAAAGTAAACGCAAATGTGTTACTTGTTGATTTCTTGAGAGATGCACTGAAACTAACTGGCACGCACATTGGTTGTGACACCGCGCAATGCGGGGCATGCACAATACATATTAATGGGGAGGCCATCAAATCATGTAATATTTTAGCTGCCCAAGCTGATGGAACCAAAATCACTACGATAGAGGGATTGACGACAGATGACAAAGATATGCATCCGATGCAGCAGGCTTTTAAAAATCACCATGGTCTTCAATGCGGTTTTTGCACCCCGGGAATGATCATGAGTGCTCTCCAAATCATCAAAAATGACAACGACCCCTCCGATGCCTCTATTAGGGAAGGGTTAGAGGGAAATTTGTGTAGATGTACGGGATACCACAACATTGTAGAGGCGATTAAGGCAGGGGCCAAGGCCATGCAGAATAAGGGATAACGGAAAAATCAATGTATAACTTTGCGTACCACAAACCAAAAAATATTACTGAGGCGGTGAATATCCTTCAAAATGCCGATGATGCCAAAGTTCTTGCTGGAGGACAAACTCTACTAGCGACAATGAAATTAAGGCTTGCAAGCCCTACCGACATTGTAGACCTTTCTGACATTGAAGAACTTGCAACTATTTCTAAAACGGACAAGGGTATTATTATTGGCGCAATGAAAACCCACACGCAGGTTTCTAAATCCGAAATTATACAAAACAATATCCCTAGCCTCTCCTATATGGCCAGCCAGATCGGGGACCAAATGGTTCGAAATCAAGGCACAATTGGAGGATCTGTCGCAAACAACGATCCTGCCGCGGATTATCCGGCAGCAATCGTGGGGTTAGGAGCTAAAATTTTTACCAACTCAAGAGAAATTAGGGGAGATGATTTTTTTACGGGAATGTATGAAACATGTTTAAACTCTGAAGAAATCATTGTCAGCATAAGCTTTCCGATACCCATTAGGTCAGCATATGTGAAATTTAAAAATCCAGCATCACGGTACGCAATCGTTGGCGTCATGGTCGCAGACTATGGAAGCGATGTTAGAGTCGCCGTAACGGGAGCGGGAAATAGCGTGTTTCGACTAGAAAAATTTGAACAAGCTCTTAGCAATGATTTCTCAAAAGACTCCTTATCGAAGCTCACCGTACCGACCGCGGATTTAATCGAAGACATGCATGCGGGAGCTGCCTATCGAGCCCATTTAGTCAAAGTGATGGCGCAAAGAGCGGTATCTGATTGCTGTAGTCAAATCTGACACTCAAAACTAACTCTCCCTAAACCATTTTCATGACTTTCAAAGCAGCTGTACAGGATGGTCTTTAATAGACGCACGAGACTCATGGCAGGTCAGCATAGATTCAAGATTGCTTCTGCCTCTCCAATTAACTGAACCTCTAGCATCGAACATCTGTAGAGCACAAATCATGTTTATGTCAGCGACAGAGAAAAAACCGGGATAAAATCCCTTTGGAGAAACCCGGGCTTCCAGCCAATCTAGACACGACTGTGCCCTTTTCGCCTGCCTTATCAGATAAGAGTTTGACTTTGGGTCAACTCCAAACCGACTAATTTGCGCAACATTGATGATACTGTCCATTAGTATATCAATTGTTGTTAAAATCATCGTATCAAGCCAAACATGGTCTGGTCTAATTACAGTTGGCGCAAGTGGAATTTCAACAGATTCCGAGCTGATGCTTGTTCCCTTTTGGTATAGGTACGTCATAATAGCGTTGGATTCAAAAATCAACTGGCCACCATCCTGAATCGCAGGAACTCTCAAGCTGGGAACAAGCTCTTCGTACTCATCGCCAAAAAGACTTTTTTCAGCTTTCAATTTTTCCACAACTTGCGCGGCATCTCCAGGGCTCACATCTACGCCCTCATGCGCAAGTTTCATTTCTGCAAGTAATATTCGAACCTTCCTCGCAAAAGGTGACGTAGCAGTATAATAGAATTTCAGCACTTTTTCCTCCAAGGTTAAACCAATAAATTATGGGTACTCATTTTACATGTTGAACAATTCCACGATAAGGCTTGGCACCATAATACTCGGCTTCTAACAAACCTGCCTTCGCCAGGGGAAACTGAGAAACGATTTCTTTGGCGTGCGCTTCATCGTCGCACTCAAGTATAACAACAGCCCCTTTTCCATCTGAGCGACTATATACCTCGCGAACCACATCTTGCTTTATCATAGCTAGTACGTGATCTGATTCCGGGCCCAAATACGGCGCGATTTCATCTTGGGAGGCATCTGATTTTCGTGTTGCAACAACTATAACTTTCATTTTTTTCTCCGTTTTATACTTTTTTCTACCACTTTTCCGAAGCCGGCCGTAAATCTAAACTGAACGTCCAAGCCGATGGCTCTTGGTGAGCCACATAATACATTGTGTCGGCTATATCCTTTGGCTTTGCAAAAAAATCATCAGGCGCATCCGGAAAAAACTCCGGACGAGTCCAAGGGGTATCGATCGCCGCATCGATAGTAAAATGTGCAACGTGAATTCCTTGCGGGCCCAAGTCTCTCGCCATCGCTTCGGCCAGTATTCTTTGAGCCGCCTTTGTCGGGGCAAACATGGAATAGCTGGCCTTACCCCGCCAAGCTGCTGTATTGCCGGTCACTAAAATTGCACCTTTTTTAGCTTCAATCATCCCCGGGGCAACACTTTGAGCTAAAACCATCAACGCTGTAGCATTAACCCGGAACTGTTTTTCAAAAATTTCTGGAGTCGCATCTAATACGGTGGCGAATGGACGTCCTGCTACAGCATTGTGCACCGCGACAGAGGCTGGTCCTTGTGTGACTCTGACCATGTCTAAAACTTCTTGAAACTCTTTGATTTCGGCGACATCACATTGGTACCCGCAAGCTCCGTCGATTTCTTTTTCAAGGCCATTGAGACGCGTTTTATCCCTGGCCAGCATGGCAATTTGATACCCACCCTGAGAGAATCTTTTCGCTACGGCTGCGCCGGTTCCCGCACCTGCTCCTGTTATTAAACAAACTGGTTTATCCATATCCGCTCCATTTCACCTAAAGACGCCGCTTACGTTACAATCTATGCTTACAACAATAGCAATTTTAGGTATTAATATCCATTTCATTAAAGGAATACACAATGAATCACAAAGTAGAGTTTCTTTTTGATTTCGGCAGTCCCACAGCATATTTAGCCTACACTCAACTGCCCAATATAGCATCACAGAGAAAAATTGAGATTTTATGGACTCCGATCTTGTTGGGAGGTGTTCATAAAGCGAGCGGAAATCAAAGTCCAGCCTTCGTTCCAGCGAAAGGCAAGTGGATGAGAAATGATATCGCCAAGTGGGCCCGAAAGTATGGAGTTACCTTTAAGGCTAATCCGTATTTCCCAATCAATACAATCTCACTGATGAGGGCCGCTGTTGGTATACAAATGGAGTCCCCTGATTTGTTTCTCAGATATGTTGACGCTATTTACAAAGCATTTTGGACGCACGAGATAAATCTCGGTGAGATAGATCACGTAAAGAAGGTACTAGAAGATGCTGACATAGACGCAAAAGCGGTTTTTGCCCTTGTAAGTAACCAAGCAGTTAAAGACAAATTAAAAGCAAATTCAGACACTGCCGTTGATCGAGGCGTTTTTGGTGCACCAACCTTTTTCTACCGAGACGAGATGTTTTTTGGTCAGGATCGCTTGGATTTTTTAGCAGAGGCAATGGATAATAGCCACAAATGATTTTTTAAAAAGGCTTTACATGGAAAAAAATAAACAAGTGCTTTTAGCCTCCAGACCTAATGGATGGGTTCAAACGTCGGATTTCAAGATCATTGAGTCTCAAATTCCGGAACCGGATGAAGGTGAATTTGTTGTCAAAAACAATTGGCTTTCACTTGATCCGTACATGAGAGGTAGGATGGTTGATGGAAAATCCTATGCAAAGCCTGTAGAGATCGGAGAAGTCATGGCCGGGGGAACAGTGGGAAAAGTAATTAAATCGAAGAACCCTGAATTTACGGAAGGTCAATATGTGGTTGGGCGTCTCGGATGGCAATCGTTCTCTAAATCAAATGGTGAAGGGGTTTCTAAGATAGACCCAACGTTGGTACCGATCCAAAATTATTTGGGAGTCTGCGGGATGCCTGGCGCCACAGCTTGGATAGGACTTCTTGAAATATGCCAGCCGAAACCAGGAGAAACTGTATTGGTATCCGCCGCGACCGGAGCTGTGGGAAGTGTGGTAGCGCAGTTGGCTAAAATTTCCGGATGCAGAGTAGTGGGAATAGCGGGAGGTCCCGATAAATGTAATTACGCCAAAGAGGAAATCGGATACGATGCCTGTGTAGATTATAAGGCTAACGAGCTTTTGGAAAACCTCAAGCTAGCGTGCCCAGATGGAGTAGATTGCTCCTTTGAAAATGTCGGCGGTGAGATTATGGATACGGTAATGCATGTTCTAAACCCATTTTCCAGAATCGCATTATGTGGACTTATATCTGGGTACAATGAAACAGAGCCCTATGGGATGAAAATGATTCGATCAATTTTGATTAACCGCATTAAAATGCAGGGGTTCATTGTCACTGACAGGAGCGATTTGTATCAAAAAGCTTTAAGAAATCTGGTGCACTGGGTATCAATCGGAAAAATAAAGTATCGCGAAACTATCACGGAGGGTATTGAGAACGCTCCGAGCGCTTTTATAGGAATGCTAAAAGGCAAAAACCTTGGCAAACAGCTGGTAAAAATTCAATAAAATAGTTTTTCAAAAATGGTGAATTAAAAGTGATTCCTGATTCGATTGAAAATACAATTAAACTGCTAGCACAAGAAGATTATGTTGTTGACCGGTCTTTAGCTACTGCAGTGTTTCTGTCACTAAAAATGAAAAAACCTCTATTTTTAGAGGGAGAAGCCGGGGTAGGTAAAACAGAAATTGCAAAAGTATTAGCAAAAGTTCTAGGAACCGAGTTAATTCGCCTTCAATGTTACGAAGGCCTCGATATGTCCTCGGCTGCTTATGAATGGAATTATCCCCGACAAATATTAGAAATACGCTTACATGAATCAAACGGTCAAATAAAAAAGAATAACGTTGTAGAGGAAGAAATCTTTGGTGACAAATTTCTTATTAAAAGGCCACTGCTTCGAGCTTTGGAGCATAACCCCACTGGCCAACCGCCTGTTCTGTTAATCGATGAGCTCGATCGTTCAGATGAACCGTTTGAAGCTTTTCTACTTGAAATACTCTCCGACTTTCAAATTACAATACCGGAAATGGGAACTGTAAAAGCAGATGTCCCACCCATAGTGGTTATAACTTCTAACCGAACCAGGGAAATACATGACGCAGTAAAGCGGAGATGCCTTTATCATTGGGTGAGCTATCCAGACTTCGCCCGAGAATTAGATATTTTAAAAAGAAAAATAGGGGATATAAACAACAAACTTGCCGAACAAATAGTAGAGCATGTGCAAGTTTTAAGAAACGAAAATGTATTTAAAAAACCTGGCACAGCGGAAACTTTAGATTGGGCCAAAGCCCTACAGGTTTTAAGTCAAACTGAGCTATCTCCTAGCGTAATCGAAAGTACATTAGGAGTGCTACTCAAGTATCAAGATGACATTGATAAAATTCTAACTTCAAACAAATAATTTGGGATATTCAAAATGTCAAAAAACGAGTTCGACATTTTTATCAATAATATCCTCCTTTTTTGTAACCTTGTTCGCCGAGCTGGGATTCCAGTAGGAATCGATCGATCAATCATCGCGGTTAAGGCAATTCAAGATACTCCTTTAAATTCGCTAGACGACTTGTGCGAAATTCTATTAACCATTCTCGTTACTAAAAGAGATCATATAGGCATTTTCAAAAATCTCTTTCATTTGTTTTGGAAGCAAATAAAAATGCCAAAGGATTTAGCTGAGAGTGATGAAAATAGCATCAAATCAGAATCCCAAAAAACAGACAAAAAAAGAAACAAGAAACGAGATAACATACAAATTACACCGACCACTAACCCTCCAAACCAGATTAATAGAAATTCCAATACTCCACTGTTAGCATCCACAATAACATCTATTCAAAAAAAAGATTTTCAAAAATTGTCACAAGAAGAGTTAAAAATCGCAAAAGATATAATTGCAAAAATGACGTTAATTGATAAACCAGTAAAAACACGAAGATGGAAAAAAAATCCCACTGGGAATAAAATCGATGTTAAAGAAAGTATAAAAAAAAGCATTAAGACTAACGGCGAAATTATTCGATGGAATACGACTTCAAAAAAAACTTCAGAACCTACGATAATAATGCTATGTGACATTTCAGGATCTATGAAAACTTACTCCACTATTTTGCTACACTTCCTTCATGCCGTAGTACAAAAACACGCTAGCGTTTCGGCGTTTCTTTTTGGCACGAATCTCGCTAACGTGTCTCGCCAACTTAGACACCATGATATAAATCTGGCATTAGAAAAAATATCTCGATTAAGCCTCGATTGGGGTTCTGGCACGAGAATTGGTTTTGTAATCAGTGAATTCAATGTCAAGTGGTCCAGGAGAGTCAAAACCCAAAACTCTACGATAATATTGGTGAGTGATGGCTTGGATAGCGATGCTGGTCAAGATCTAAAAAAACCGATGGAGAGATTGAGAAGATCATGTGAAAAAATTATATGGCTAAACCCTTTACTACGGTATGACAGTTTCGAACCAATTTCGAGTGGTTCAAAAATTATCAGACCATTTGCTGATGTTTTTTTGCCAGTACATAACCTAAAAAGCTTACAATCGATATCAGATGCGCTGATCGCGAAAAAAATTATGGGGAGATAATAATGCACCTAGAGGGCGAAGAAGAAATAGATGCATCAAAAAACACTGTTTGGGAAGCCTTAAATAACCCGGAGATTTTAAAAGAATGTATCGCTGGATGCTCTAAAATTGAAAAACTGAATAGCACTGAGTTTGTCCTCACAATGACAGCAAGCGTCGGACCGGTGAAAGCTAAATTCAATGGGAAATTGAAATTGAAAGACTTAGATCCACCGAATGCCTACACCATAGACTTTAATGGGTCAGGAGGAGTTGCTGGATTTGGGAAGGGAAGCGCTGAGGTAAAACTGATTGAAGAAAATTCCAAGACACTACTTAAGTATACTGCAGAAGCCTCAGTGGGAGGCAAACTGGCTCAAGTCGGTGCCAGGCTAATCGATGGTGTCGCCAAAAAAATGGCTACAGATTTTTTTGCTAAATTCAAAAATAGCGTTCATAAAAAGCCGGCTCCGTCAGACGAAAATGATGAGAAAATCGACGGAAGTCAGACTAGCTCTTTGGTTTTTTGGGCATTAGTTGTACTGGCGTTGATTTTGCTGTATTCGTCCTGGGCTTGACATGGATTTATTGAAAAGTAGCGGTAGGTAACACTTTTCCGTCTGATCTATTAAAATATTATTATAGAATAATCGGACAAGTCTCAATTTAGGGGAGAATAATGAATAAACTCGATATGAAAGGGCGAACGGTAATCGTTACCGGAGGAGCATCAGGAATTGGCTTAGCTGTCGTGAATCGGCTGTCCCAATCTGGCGCGAATGTCGCGATTTGGGATTTAAATGAAATAGCTATGGCAGGCATTGCCAAAAATATCACCGGTGTGGATGTGCATACTGAAAAAGTTGATGTGGCAAATTTCGCAAATGTTGAAAAAGCTTTCGAATCTACAAAAAAGATATTTCCAAATATTGACGGACTAGTAAACTGTGCTGGGATTGCCGGTGAAAATGAAACCGTTGCCAACTACCGTGTTGAAGAATGGCTAAAAGTTCATAATATCAATCTGAATGGTGCTTTTTACACCTGCAAAACACTGATCCCGCACATGGAAAATAATAAATACGGAAGAATTGTTAATATTGCATCCATTGCTGGCAAAGAAGGCAACCCTAATGCCAGCGCATATTCATCCTCAAAAGCTGGCGTGATATCACTGACAAAATCGATAGGCAAAGAAGTAGCTAAAAAAGGAATTACTGTAAATTGTGTAACTCCTGCTGTAGTTAAAACGCCTATTCTCGAGCAAGTATCTGAACAACACATTGACTATATGGTCTCTAAAATACCGATGGGAAGACTCGGATTGGTTGAGGAAATTGCATCGATGGTATGCTGGCTCTGTACAGAAGACTGCTCTTTCACCACAGGAGGAGTTTTTGACCTATCAGGAGGAAGAGCAACGTATTGAAAATTTTTCTTCGGATAAACTTTTTGAAAGGATAGAGGATGAAATTTAAAGCTGCCGTAATAAGAGACATGGGGCTTAAACAGCCTTACTCTGTAAGCGAGCCGTTGAAAATTGAAGAGGTAGAACTTTCAAGTCCCCAAGAACGAGAAGTACTTGTGCAAATTAAAGCTGCCGGACTATGTCACTCTGATCTATCAACCGTAAATGGAAATCGACCACGTCAAACACCAATGGTTCTTGGTCATGAAGCAGCTGGAATAGTCATGGAATGCGGATCGGGCGTTACCGATCTTTCGCAGGGAGACCATGTTGTTTTGGTTTTCGCTCCAAGCTGTGGAGAATGCATTTCTTGTATAGAGGGGCATCCTGGACGCTGTGAACCCGGGCAAAAAGCCAACGCGGATGGAACTCTTCTCGGAGGAGGTATAAGACTCAGCCAAAATGGTGAAAAGGTTTACCATCATGTTGGAGTATCGGCATTCGCAGAGTACTGTGTCGTTAATAGAGGATCTTTGGTAAAAATTGATAAAGAGCTTCCCTTTGACGAAGCGGCGCTCTTCGGATGCGCGGTACTTACTGGGGTTGGGGCTGCGCTTAACACAGGTGAGGTATTTCCTGGTGCTAAGGTTGCTGTTGTGGGCTTAGGAGGTGTGGGTCTGAACGCTCTCCTTGGAGCCCACGTCGCGGGAGCATCAAAAATTGTCGCAATTGATGTGCATGAAAGTAAATTGGCGATAGCCAAAGAGCTAGGAGCTACCGATGTGGTCAATGCCTTGGATGAAGATGCTGTTGAACGCGTAAAAGAAATGACCGAAGGAGGTGTCGACTTTGGCTTCGAAATGGCAGGATCAGTTGAAGCAATGGAATTAGCCTATAGAGTTACGCGTCGAGGAGGAACAACCGTAACAGCAGGCCTACCGCATCCTGAAAAGAGATGGGCATTACAACATGTTCACCTCACAGCTGAGGAACGGACAGTTAAAGGCAGCTACGTGGGATCCTGCGTTCCGCCTCGAGATATGCCACGCTACATTGAACTTTATCGAAAAGGAGTACTACCAGTTAACAAGTTGTTAAGTGACCATTTAGAACTTGAGCAGATAAATGAAGGGTTCGACAAGTTAGCATCTGGCCAAACCGTTCGTCAGCTTATAATGTTCGAATAATGTGCAACATGAATTGGAACTCAAGACTTACCACGTTATACACGGGCGCAGTGCACGATGTTCTAAGAGATATGGGCCAAGAAAATTTTATTTTGCCGAAAAATATATTGGCTTTAAACCCTGGTCAAAAACTTTGCGGCGAAGTCTTCACCGTTAATGGTGAGACGGCAGACAACCTAGATGGTCACCAAACGCTAATTGAGTGGACAAACCTATTATCCAAAGCTCCCGAGGGGAAAGTTATAATTTGCCAGCCAAACAACGATCAAGTCGCACTGATGGGAGAATTATCTGCGGAGACATTGAAGAAAAAAAAAGTATTGGGCTATATTGTAGACGGCGGATGCCGTGATACCGAACTCATATTGAATTTAGATTTTCCCGTATTTTGTTCCTTCAAAACCCCAGCCGATATAGTTGGGCGCTGGATACCAAAACAACTCGGCGAATCCATTAACATTGGAAAAGTTATCGTGCACACCGGCGATTATGTAGTCGCAGACAGAGACGGTATAGTGATTATACCAGGGCAATTAATCAAAGAAACTGTTGAAAAAACTGAGACCATGATATCTACCGAGAATAAGGTAAGGACAGCAATCATGAATGGAGCTGATCCCAAAGAGGCTTATTTAAAATTTGGCAAATTTTAGCCGCCTCTTTGAAATTCACTAAGCTCCCGACGTTGTCCTCGTCTTAATTTGGAATATCTAAACTACCAATAGCCTTAGGATAAGTCACGATGCCCCAAGGCATATTCGGAACAGGTATCGACTTGATGGGTTCCAGTGTTTCCATATCGATTACAACTACTTCATCCGAGCGACCGCAGGCTACTAAAATATGCCTATTATCCGGAGTAAAAGTAAAATGCCAGCAACGTTCTCCAGTAGGTATTTTCTTAATTGACTCCCAGGATTTTGTATCAAATATTTCCAAAGCCTTATCTTGCTTAAGCGCTACAAAAAGCCTTTCGCCGTTTTCGTCAAAAGCTAGTCCATAAGGAACTTTTCCTGTAGTTACTACTTTCTCAAGATTAAAGTTGGAATCAATTATTACCAGCTTATCTCCAAATTCAAGGCTTCCAACATAATATTCACCACTTGGAGCAGCTTTTATACCACGGGGCCTATTGCCATAAGCTTGGGTGCTGATTGTTTTTACTAAATTTCCTGTATCAATATCATGAACCGTAATGTTTTCATCTGCTTCGTTGGTGACCAAGATTTTTTTACCATCTGCAGAAAACTCAATGCCCTCGGTTTCCATTCCTCCGGTAATGGCTTTAACCATTTCCCCTTTTACAAGATCCACAATTGCAATTTGTGCAGGTTCTTCTTCATCTTCCTCTCTAGCTTTGGCTAGCGCTTCAGCCTCTTCAGATCCGGGCGCTGGCGGTGGCCCACCAACTGAAGCCGGCTCATATGATACAAACACCTGCTCTCCTCGAACTCTCACAAATTCGGGGTTTTCTCCTATCGCAATTCGTTTGATCAATTCACCAGTGTTACGATTGATCACTGAGATATCACCATCTTCACCGTTGGCTGTTATTAAAGTCTTACCATCAGCTGTAACACCAATTCCTCTTGGCCCTCTCGCGCCTACCTGGATTTCCCCCTTAACCTCCATCGATTTAAGATCAATCACGATAACATTCCCTTTTTGAGTGCTCACATAAGCCAAAGCCTCCTCTGATTTTTGTGAAACCGCCTCTTCCTTCGAACCACTACAACCAAAACTAATCAACCCTGCGAGCAAAATTGTTGATACCAAACGAAAACCTCTGGAAACGATCATTAAATTATTCCTTTTATTTTTGTTCATAATAGTCCAACGAGCCAAACACCGCCGTGGACACAAACTTTAAGATACAACAAACCGCATTGTACCAAGCCTACGCAAATTAATACATCAACTAAAATTAGCAAATAAAATATATATATGTTATTTTACGCTTTTATTTCATTAACTTGGCTCCGTTTTTTTAGAAATTGGCGATAAATTTCAGATCATCAAATTCGAGAAGATTTCCTGTAATTTTCATTGAGGTGAGACAAAAAGTTTTGAGCGAGAAAACTTCAATAACACCTAGTTCAATATCAATTAATTTAAATGCCTCACACAAATGTATCTGTTGGTTCATGGCCTTGGTAACTTTTATTTTACTAAATACATTTGGCTCTGACGCGTATGCTCATTCAAACAGCGTCGGATATCGCAACCAAGCAGCAGGGGTTCTGAGATTTTATATTGGCTCTGATCATGGAACTGCCAACACATCTGAAGGATATTTGAAACTCACCAACCCAAATGGGGCGGTATCTTATCTATCATTCAGAGAAATTGGAAAGAGTGGAGAAGCGACTGCGAGTGCTACCTGTGCCACCTCGGGTGGAACAATCGCCTGCCCAGACTCGGGCTTAATTGCCAAAACATCCGCAAACGGGGGAAACTTTTTTGTTACTGATAGAGATGGTAACTTGGGGGCTTACGGAGACAGCTCTTTTAATTGTCGAACTACGGGTGGGGCTGGCACCTCCAATTTTTGGCAATATCTTGATGCGGATTTAACAATTCCCGGAACCTACCAGGCTGGATATGTAGCATGTAACGGAAGGCCAGATTTTAACTCAGGAGATCCAACAACCTTCAACTGCCGATCAGGAACAAGTCCGGATGCTAAATGGCAAGTTCCAACAGGTAATGGTGGAGCGGTTTGTTTTGGGCTTGATATGAACCTTGATATTTCCGAGTCGGACCTTGGAATTCCCTCGCTCACCGGTGCCAGTCTTGAACCAGCTGATAACTCTACCGGCGTCAGCATATTACAAAAACTGAAAATCGTTTTCTCAGAAGCAGTAAATGTTGGATCTGGTGTTATCAAAGTAATAAAAACCTCTACAAACGAAGTTATCGAGTCTATTAGTGTCACAAGCTCACAAGTCAGCGGCAATGGAACGGATACCATCAATGCTACCTGGACTAATGCACTTGAAAATAGCACAGACTATTGTGTTCAGATCGAAAGCACAGCCTTCGATAGTGTTAGTACGGGAAAAGGGTTTGCAGGGATATCAGATCAAACAACTTGGAACTTCAGAACCAACGATTTACCAGCATTGATCACGCCGACACCAACCGATAATGCGTCTGGAGTACAGGTACTAAAAAAATTGAAGCTTGTTTTCTCTGAAACCGTCAATGTTGGTTCAGGTTTGATCAAGTTAATAAAAGGCGGAAGTAATGAGACCATTGAATCCATTGATGTCACGGGATCACAAGTTACGGGAACCGGTACCAATACCATTGATGTAACGTGGACAAACCCACTCGAAGAAACCAGTGACTATTACGTACAAATTGATAGCACGGCGTTTACGAGTGTAGGAACCGGACAAGGCTATCCGGGAATCTCTGATCAAACAACTTGGAACTTTACAACCCGAGACCTTCCGGGAATGTCGTCAACGATTCCAGCTGATGGCGCGACCGATGTCTCTGTGGATACCCTCTTAACCATGGAATTTAGTAGTGCAATGAGTATTGGCTCTGGAAATCTAAAGATTATAAAAACGAGTGATGGATCAATACTCGAAACAATCGATATCACAAGTGACCAAATCGCCGGTTCAGGCACCACAAAAATAACGGTTACACCGACCGATTTTTTCGTCAAAAACACCGCTTATCATGTCTTACTTGATGCGGGAGCTTTGAAAGATTCGACGGAGGATCCCCACATAGGTATTAGTGATGCAACAACTTGGAACTTCACTACGGAACTCACAGTAGCTAATCCTTTGGTAAACGACCCGGTCGTGATAGGCCTCGTGGAAGCTCAGGCCGAGCTTGCTAACAGAGCGGTATTTGGATCGCTCGTACCCGTAGCCAGTCGAATGATGCAATTTAGGCGAAATCGCAGATCCTCTAACTTATCTCAACAGGGTATACAAGTTAAATTCACCAACCCTGAAATAACCAAAGCACTTTCATATGCTCCCGTACAAGCCCTGATGGAGATAGAAGATGGTTTTCTTGATCAATTGGCGAGAGGAGTTATTAACCCCAGTGGTGAGTTACTTGGAAAACAATGGGCAATCTGGTCGGCTGGAACAATAATAATCGGCAAAACTGATGCAACCGCTTCTACCAACGGGTCAGAGTTCACAACTGACGGAATAACAATAGGCGTTGACAAGAAAATTGATAATAACCGTTTGTTTGGGATGTCCGTCCGCTCGGATAGAGAGCAAAATGACGTCGGTGTTGGAAGCTTTGTTAACACAAATTCCCAGGGACTTACTTTCTACGGTAGTTGGTCAAAAGATAACAAGACCTACTTTGACGCTGCAATGGGTTTTAATGAACTGATTATGGACATTCAACGCACAACTAGCCGTAAAACAGTATTTAAAGGAGAACGTACAGGTTATCAATTCTATCAAACTGCAACTCTAGTACGAGAAATCAGACTTGGGAAAACAACCTTATCGCCATACGCTAATCTTGCTCTGGGATATACACGATTCGGCTCCTATGATGAACATGGAGGCACACCAAACGCTGCTTTATCATTTGGATCTCAACACATAACATTAAAAAAAGGACATCTAGGTCTGCAAGTTGATACTCAAAAGCAATCAAGGTTTGGAGTAACGAGACCGTTTGTAAAAATTGAATACGGCGACGATAAAAGCACTGGCTCCGATATTACCGCATCCTACGTGATAGATCCTACCACCCTATTTTCGACAAGTTGGAAAAATTCTCAATCGACCGGATGGAGATTAGAAACTGGATTAGACCTTAATCTCAAATCAGGATTTGTTGGAATATCATATGAGCGCATAGAAGAGAAAAATACTACTAGCTCCGACTCTACCAAAGTACATGCTGACAGCATCCAAATTCGTGCACTTTATCGCTTCTAAAATATTAAAAAAATAGATTGCAAAAAATGTTCAACATTGACAACTCTTTTTCTCGCCACTTACCGCAAGATAATAATCATGGCGGCGAACCTCGACAAGTACAAGCAGCTTTTGCATTCGTAGAACCGACGCCCGTAAGAAAGCCCCAAGTCATAGCATTTTCAACCGAGGTAGCCTCGTTGCTAGACTTAGATGTCTCCGAATTTTCTTCCAACGAAACCGCTGCGATTTTTGCGGGAAATAAAATAATCAAAAATATGCATCCTTATGCAGTGAATTATGGAGGACATCAATTTGGTCATTGGGCCGGCCAATTGGGCGATGGGCGCGCTATTACTCTTTGTGAAATTATCAATAAGTTGAATGAGAGATGGGAAATTCAACTAAAAGGAGCTGGCAAAACTCCATTTTCTAGGTCTGGTGACGGTCGCGCAGTTTTACGATCATCTATCCGGGAATTTCTGTGCAGCGAGGCAGTGCACCACCTGGGTATTCCTTCGACAAGAGCTCTCAGTCTTGTCGAAACCGGTGAATTAATTGTCAGGGATATGTTTTATAATGGCAACCCAAAAGAAGAACCAGGAGCAATAGTATGTCGGGTAGCTCCAACCTTTCTACGTTTCGGAAATTTTGAACTCCCCTCGTCGAGGGGGAATAATAAACTCCTTCAACAATTGGTAGACTACACTATTGAACATCACTTTCCACATTTATTAGCCCAAAGTTTACCAGCGTCGGAAGAAATCTATGGTAGTTGGTTCAAAGAAATATGTGAAAAAACAGCGTATCTGGTTTCCGAATGGATGCGCGTAGGCTTTGTACACGGCGTTTTGAATACGGATAATATGTCAGTGATGGGATTAACTATCGACTATGGCCCTTATGGTTGGATTGATAATTTTGATAGAAAATGGACCCCCAACACTACAGATGCGGATGGGCTACGCTATTGTTTTGGAAACCAACCGACCATAGCTCATTGGAACCTATATCAATTAGCGAGAGCTGTCAGGATATTATTCCAATCTGATAAACCACTACAGAATGGACTTGATCATTTTCAAAAGACCTATAAAGCAAATGAGAAACGTGTTATTTCAAACAAATTAGGATTAAGCCAAGGGACTGAGGATGACTTATCCTTAATGAATAATCTTTACGATTTGCTCGAATTATGTGAGATAGATATGACAATTTTTTTTACGGCTTTAAATCGCTTGGATATCAATTCACCTGATTTAAGTGTTTTTGACGAGGCATTTTATAGTAATGAAAAAAAACAGAAAAATATTGATGCAGTTAAAAATTGGTTGGATCAATATGTATCGAGAGTGCTTAATGATTCGATAAGCAAAGAAAAAAGAAACCAACTGATGAATCGCAATAACCCAAAATTTATCCTGCGCAACTATCTGGTTCAACAAGCCATTGAATCAGCAGAAAACGGCGACTTTACTGGAATAACCAAGCTCATGGAAATTATCCGCTGCCCCTATGGGCGGCACATTGACCAGCGTTTTCTCGCGCGACGGCCAGATTGGGCCCGAAAAAAACCCGGTTGCTCAATGCTATCATGTAGCTCGTAACGGAAAAAAGACCTCAACGACGTATACTAGTTTCTCTGAATTTACGTACAATCGGTTCAATTACGAAAGTACTTTGCTCCATCTTTTTTTCAATCTCTGCTACCACCTCTCTCATGTATTCCATGATGGCGCCGATACCTTGCATGGCAATCAAGCGTCCATATTTACGGCCAGTTTCTTGTCCAGCAAAACGCCTAACAGCTGGATCTTTGTAGATATTAGCTCTAGCAGCAAAAGTAGGTCGAGCTGCCCACCATACTTTTTGTAATTCATCATACTCTCTTTCGCTGCCTGCAATATTTGGCTTGATAGTACGGCTAATAGTGTAGGCAAGCTGCAACGTCTCTGCGATCATACTCATATCGATTATTTCCCTTTGAATAGTTCCCGTAGGAGTCTGAAAATGGCTTGCAATCTCATCGGCCTCCTCCGCTGATAATCGCTCGACAAATAAATCATAAAGTGCGGTTTTAAACCAAGTTGGATCTCGTACCAATAAACCAATTTGCTCGTCGAGTATAATTATCAACTCTTTCTCTGCCTCCAACCATTCTGATGCCGTGGCATTCCATGATTTACCTAGCGCATTTTCCTTCCCGTAATTTTCTAGCATTTCCCTAATCTTAATTAAACCAGCCTGCTTTACTACAAGGCATCCAATAGCAATTGGCATTGAGGGGTCATGCTGAACAACCAAACGATTAACGGCTTGGTAATGGTAACCCTCTGCTGTTCTTTCTTCAGCTTTTACGGGGCAATTAAAACATAGCAAAACCAAAAGACAAAAACGCAAAGCGTTTATCTTTTGGTGATGCTCAGATAAAAATGTAGAAGGATTAGCCATTACTAGACTTTATTTTTTTTCACTTTTTCATTTCACCAACAGAATAGTTAGCCCCACGATAAAGTATTTTCTTATTTATCTCATTGATTCTTTCGTGTTCTTTTATTTCCTGTTCTCCTAAGTCTCGCTCGGGAGCCCGCTCGTATTCAAAGTGGTTAAACCGATCTTCGCCTGACACTAGTGTCGCAAAATCTTTTGGTCCTACTGTCTGCTTAACGTGGGTGGGAATCATTCTGATGGCTAATCCAATCCGCCTTGAATTTGAGGAATTAGCATTTGACCCGTGAACAAGCTTTACATGGTGTAGTGATACTTCTCCCGGCTCTAGCTCCATATCAACGACCTCTGAATCGTCTACCTTAATTTGTACTTCTTGCCCACGACTTAGAAGATTATCAGCGGCAAATGTATCATCATGTACCATTTGATCTCTTTTGTGCGTATTAGCCAAAACTCTCATGACCCCGTTTTCTTTATTACTAGTGGAAAGAGCAACCCAAATAGTCATTACATCAGGAGTCGATAAACCCCAATAAGTCGAGTCTTGATGCCATGAGACATAAGCTGGGTCATTCGGCTCTTTGATCCAAAAATTTGTTCCCCAAACTAGAAGATTTGGACCTAAAACACTTTCGGCTAAAGACAATATTCGTGGATTATGTATTAATTCGTGCACCCATGTAAAAACCAAGTGAGGTTTGTTAGAGTAGGGCGATTTCATAATCAGTCCATTTCTATCCTCATAATTTTCCAATTTTTTTCTATAGCTTTCGGCTTCTTCCAAACTGAGTGCTCTGTGGGGAAAGGAATAACCTCGTTCGTGATAGTTTCGAAACTCTCCGGGGGTAAGTTTAGTGATGGATTTTCTCGATCGGATTGATGAAGGCATTCTCTGACCCAATCCCTTTACTTAATATTAAAATAACGTCGTTTTACAGCACTTTGGTTTTCATAGATTGACCCCTGACCGAGTGCCGGCGGTAACGGCATCCTGATAGGCACTTGAGCGGCTCGAGCAGTAACGGTGGATTCACCAAAAAGTAATCTACTATCGAACTCCTGCAAATCTTTGAAGTTAACCAATGGCCAAGAATCTGCTGCGGCACATTCGTAAAGAAGAAGATGCCTTGGTTTGTTTGAGAGGTTTTGCGCCGATCCATGAACTAGCCGAACATGATGGAATGAACAAGACCCCGCTTTTCCTGTGCAAGCTACCGCTGAGGCAAAAGAAAGATCTTGAGAGCCCTCAGGGTTAATGGCTCCACAGAAATAGCCATCCAAATGGTGGTCCCAAATTTTTTCGCTCTTGTGGGTTCCGGGCACCGCTAACATTGGACCGTTGTCCTCATCAACATCATCTAGCATTACCCCAATAGCTAAAATATCGTCGTTTGTATGCGGATAAAATGCCCAGTCCTGATGCCACTCAACTGGTGCCCCATATTTCGGTGCTTTGATATTCAGTTTTGATCCATGCAACCTGACGTTAGGCCCAAGGATCTTGGTTAGGATAGCCTCCATTTGAGGTTGCCGTAACACCTCCAAAAAAATTTTGTCTATTTTGTGGGGCATTTTAATTCTACGAATTCGGGGCTCCGTAGAAGTATGGGAATCTTCAAAATCAAAGACCTCGCTATGAACCTCTAGTCCCTTGGCAGATTGAGTGATTTCTGAAACAACATTCCTTATGCGATTCAACAAGTTTTTTGGAATCAAATCCTCGACGACTATGAACCCCGTGGTTTTATAGGTCTCAAGTTGATTATCAGAAATCATTCTAGTTTCCAAATTAATTGCTTGAAGCAAATATAGCAAAAAGGGGAGCTCAACTCCCCTTTATGATTATTACTGTGGAAAGGAGGTTACCAAGTGGCAACCGGGTTTCCGATCGATCCTGTAGCCCCAACAATTGGCACCGGAGAATAAGTCCACATAAATTCGTATACTCCCTCCTTAACCAATCCATCTAAACTCAGATTTTCTTGAATAGCAATCCCGTGACGGGCCAGGAAAAACTGGTGCACGCAGAATACGCAAGCTGGATCAGGATTCGGCACCGCTTCGACAGCCCACGTGTCCGCACCTACTACACCCGCCTTGCAATCCTCTGCTAACCATCTCGCGACTTCCATACCGACTCCAGGTTCACCAGAGTTGTACTTGGCATTATCTTTAACCCAGTGCTTAGTCCATCCAGTACGGAAAGCGAACGCATCACCCGGCTGACACTTCCAATCACTCATGCCTTGCTTTTTAAGCGCTGCTTTTACGTCCGCCATGGTGATTTCGTCACCTTTTTCCATTGCTTCGACCCCTCTGGCCGCAGCAATATCAATCAAAACACCACGAGCTATAATCGGGTGGAGCTTCTCTGTTCCCAGTTTTACGAGTCCGTAGGAACCCTGCATTTCTTGAACGGTTACGCCGTTATAAAAGCGCATCTCTGTTTTATCACCAATCGCACCGACTTGAACGCCGATATGCCCGAGACCGTCGTACTGTGTACCGACTTGACCGATTTCTGCTGTGAGCATTTCGTCATACCACATTACCTGGTTGGGTCCATAAGGACCTCCAGTTGGAGAACCAGGAATTCTAAGGGCAAAAGTCCTGGAGCCAAAAAGCGGCATGTCGCCTGAATACGGCTGGCCAATCTTCATGGTTCTACCCTTTTTAACCATGGCGACAGCCCTCTTAACCACTTCGGGTTTTGTATACCAATTGGTCGATCCGGCCTCGTCGTCACCGCCCCACAGTGGGTTTGGCCACCATTTTGACCCAAGTGGGGTGTCCATTACGTTGCCATCAACCCATGGTTTTCCCTTACAAGCCGTCCAATCCTCGACAGTACAAGCAACCGACCCTGTCGTGACTAATCCAAAAAATATGCCTGTGAGAGCTGCTAGAAAGTTTTTTTTCATTTTATTTACTCCCCGTTCCCTTATATTAATTTCGAAGGCGATTCCCATTCTCAATTTTCTCGCACCTGCCTCCGTACCAGCTGCGAATTGCACTACTGTTGCGTGTTGTAATTCGGTTTATGGTGGTTGCGGATATACTCCTCAACCTTGAGCATTTTACCCCTAATGAGCGCCAAGCTGACTCTGGCCTCTCTAATATCTTGTTTGGCAGCCTGCTGATAGAGGGCGTGGGCCCGCTTTAAATTTTTGGGAACTCCCTCGCCAAACTCGTACATCAGTCCGAGTTCAAACTGAGCCCTCCCATGTCCAGAATCTACAGCCTCCCGGAACCACAATGCAGCATCACGGTTATTTTGGCCAATACCCCACCCGTACCTATATGCCATGGCCAATTCGTACTGAGACTCCACGTCTCCCTTCTTCGCCAAATCCTCAACTTTTTGAAGCCCCTCAAGTGCCCTCTCCTGAGCTTCAAGCTTTTTTTTATACTCCATGTATCCTGCTATGTCGGCGCCAACCACTTGTTTCGAAGGTAAAGAGAGCGCTACGCCAAGCAACACCAACATCGCAGCTGGGGTTAAGCAATTGATTGAAATGCCTTTCATATCATTTTACTTTCTTTTGGGCCCCTCGGCGCTAAATTGTAAATTTCCATAGATCTATTGTATTTCAACCTCTGTCCACTTGTAAAGAGCGAGTAAATTTGGTTTGTGGCAGCCGATTTTCGGCGATTTATGGTAGGATGAAATAGTTAAATCACGACTTTGGGATCATTTCTAGGCAATAAAATCTAGGCAATAAAAGTTCCAAATTTGGTTTTGAAAATTGCTATCCACGGCTTTAGCGAATGTTATGAAAATCATAATCTTTTGTACCTTAGCTTTTACTTTTACCTACCCAGGCTCTGTTTTTGCTGAAGAGGTCGATACAAAAAACAACGGCTACAAAACCATTGAATGGTTCGAGCTTATTCCGGAAGCGGAGGCCGAAATTTTGTCTAACATCGATTTAATCATAGACCACACAGGCAAGACCAACCCATTAGACGATGGAATTTATAAACAAGCGCTAACTTCTACCAACGTCATTCCGGAAATGGATGGGCGGTTAGTCAGAATCGCTGGATTTGTTGTACCTCTCGAATTTACGGATAAAACCATTACGCAGTTTCTTCTGGTGCCTTTTTTTGGTGCATGTATTCATGTTCCACCTCCGCCTCCGAATCAAATCATCCTCGTTGATTATCCCAAAGGAGTTAAAGAGGGAAGAAACATGGATTCTCCCGTTTGGATTACTGGCAAGATTGAAACTTCACTACTTGAAAACAATATAGCAACAACCGCTTATTACCTCCAAGCGGACGCGGTAAAAGAATATTTTTAATTAATAGCTCAATTTCATCGGCTAGTTGACAACCAAACTAACGCTTCCAAGGTCCTCGACGGTTATTTCAGCAAAATCCCCAGGATATAGCCACTTAGTTTCAACCACACTACCTAGTAACACAAACTCGTCTTTCTTTATT
>MDTB01092295.1_pt1 | contig 37517 bp, 27 predicted proteins | sample 811161 | NCBI WGS metagenome assembly MDTB01 (sample SAMN05326650, study PRJNA326480) | marine metagenome | isolation source: seawater | place: Mediterranean Sea | collected 2009 | reverse complement strand
GTGGCATGCAAGATCAAGGTACTTATCTCTCCCAAGAAGGAAGTTCTTCCAATGCCAGCTCAGCGTATAGGTATGTTATTGCTGGCGATGGATTTGAAGTACTGTGGAATAATCGCGATCCTAAGAAAGTTATAGGTTCGATGTATTACAATGGTTTTTATTCGTCGTCTGACGGTGGACAAACATGGAATAGCGCTTCAATTGGAATAGGAGAAGATGGCCCTTTTTTATCTAGACTAGCAAATTCTAGATCTTATCCAGATCGTATTTATGCAGTAGGCGCTAATGGAGTTTATAAGTCTAATAACTTTGGTGAAAATTGGAACTTAACACCCATCGAATCAGACTATTGGATTTCGAGTGATTATACCGATTTAGAAGTTTCTGAAGCGAATGCTAAAATCATTTGGGCCGCTAATTATATGAGTGAAAATACGAGAGTTTTTGTCTCTACAGATGGTGGACTAACATTCACTCCAACGGAAACTTACTCAAAAATCCCGAATATGGGTCCAGTTGTAGCAATTAATACCCATCCAACCGAAGATAGTACAGCTTTTGCGCAATTTGGTATTGATGGGTTACCAAAAGTGCTTAAAACAAAAGATCTTGGAAAAACTTGGGTAGATATAACAGGATTTGACCTTAATAGCGGAACCAGTAATATAGGATTCCCAAATACCGTTGTGGAGGGATTAATATGCTTTCCAAATGATCCTAGCCATATGTGGGTAGCAACTGAAATTGGAATTGTAGAATCGTTGAATGGGGGAGAGTCGTGGAATTTAATCAACTCCAATCTTCCTATGGTAAAAGTATTAGATATGAAAATCCAAGATAATCAAATCATAATTGCTACGTATGGTAGAGGTATTTGGTCCGTAACCGTGCCTGAAGTCGAACGAGAAATTGTTTTTGCTCCTAACGTAGAACAAGTAAGTATCAACCCTGAAGGGTTGACGACCATTGCCTTATCCTATTCAAATCTTTTTGATTCTACCCAAGTAATAATTGATGATAATGTCATCCATTCTGTGGGGAAACAAGAGCTCGGAGCAGTCAGCCTCACCTTAGATAACTTAAACTTAAATGGGATGGAATTCATCAAGACCCTGGCTTACAAAGATGGAAAGAGTTACGAATCTTTAGAATCACAAGCTTTCTTATTCGAGGTTTTCGATGTTCAAACCAGCTACAGTACTGATTTTTCAGTTGCACTTGACCAACTCGCCTTATATGGATTTAAAATGGGTTACGAAAGTGAGTTTTCAAACATAGCTTTGCATACTACTCATCCACACCCATCATCAAGGGAACTCATCTCCATCTTAAAAATACCTGTTCAAATTAATGAAACAGATGCAATCCTTAAATTCGAAGAAATTGTCATTGTGGAAACGGGTGAAGCAGGGACCAGTTTTGGTGATGAAGAATTTTGGGATTATGTCATTGTGGAAGGTTCCACTGATGGCCTTAATTGGATTCCTTTTCTTGATGGTTATGATTCCGATGCTTATCCAGAGTGGAATTCAGCTTACAACAGTGGCAGCGATGGCAGCCCTAGCTTATATAAAACAAGGACCATTAACATGCTAGAAACGTTCAATCCAAATGACGTTGTATTGATCCGCTTTCGTCTCTTCGCAGATGCGGCTGTCACAGGTTGGGGATGGGCCATTGATGATTTAGCCATTCAGGAAGAGCCCCTAGCTGTTTATGAAAATAAAAAAAATAACTTCAGTATTTATCCAAATCCGATCATCTCTTCAGCACAAATTGAATTTAGATTAAATACAAAAGCATCAGTTAAAGTTTTGGACTTACAAGGTAAACTCGTTCGATCCTACCATTTAGCGAGCGGGACGTCACAAATCTTATTTGAAAGAGGTGATTTACAGTCTGGTATTTATTTGGTCTCTATTGAAACAAAAGATTTTATTGAAATGGGGAAAATACTCATTCAATAATAAAGTGGTAGGTACAATGCTGAATTCATATTTTGATGTAAACAAAACTGAAGCGGGCTGTGATGAAGTGGGAAGAGGATGCTTAGCGGGACCGGTTGTAGCAGCAGCGGTCATATTACCCAAACATTTCAAACATGATTTTCTGAATGATTCTAAGAAACTTAGCATTTCTCAGTGTGAATTACTTAAAATAGAAATAAAAAATGTGGCGCTGACTTATGGTATTGGTGAGGTTTCTCCTCAAGAAATTGATGATATCAATATTCTTAATGCCTCATTTTTAGCTATGCATAGGGCTATTGACCAGTTAAAAATCAAACCCGAACTCCTTCTCATCGATGGCAATAGGTATACCCCTCACTGTTCTATCCCTTATCAATGTATCATAAAAGGTGATTCGAAATTCTTTTCAATAGCCGCCGCTTCAGTACTTGCTAAAACATATCGAGACCAGCTCATGCGAGACTTAGCAAAAGAATATCCTCTTTACAGTTGGGAAACCAACGTGGGCTATCCTACCACCGCCCATCGACAGGGGATTCGCAAAGAAGGTATCACACCCTATCACAGAAAAACATTTCAACTTCTACCTAAATAATCACAAGGTCTATTTAATTTAGCCCTTATGTCAATCATTCATCTTGTTTCTTGGAACGTAAATGGCATTCGTGCTATTATGAAAAAAGATTTTCTCAAAGATCTGAAGGCCTTAAATCCAGATGTGCTGTGCCTGCAAGAAATTAAGGCACAACCTGAAGATGCTCAAAAAGCATTTTCGGCAATAGAAGGATACCACATTTATACCAACTCATCTAAAGCAAGAAAGGGATATTCTGGAACTGCCATTTTATCCAAAGAAAACCCGTTAAATATAAAGTTTGATATGGGAGTGGAAGATCATGATCAAGAGGGCCGTGTAATTACCGCAGAGTTTACCTATTATTTTTTAGTTACCGTTTATACACCCAATTCAGGAGAAGGTTTAAAAAGATTAGATTACAGGACGAGATGGGATGTCGCATTTAAAGCATACATTTTAAGTTTAGAGCAAACAAAACCTGTAGTTATTTGCGGGGATCTCAATGTAGCCAATAAAGAAATTGACATTGCAAGGCCTAAACCCAATTACAATGTGTCGAGTGGATATACTCAAAAAGAAATTGACGGTTTAGAAAACTTATTAAGTGCGGGATATTTAGATACCTTTAGGAAGTATTATCCCGAGGAGATTAAATATAGCTGGTGGAATTACCGATTTCAGTCAAGAACAAGAAATGTAGGTTGGAGAATAGACTATTTCCTGGCCTCGACAGCCCTTGAAGGACAACTTGATGATGCCTTAATTTACAATGATGTAATGGGTTCCGATCACTGCCCGGTAGGACTTAAAATCACTATCTGACCTATACCTATGGAAAACACTCGCATCCCGTTACATCATGTCCACGAAGCACTTGGAGCTAGAATCATTCCCTTTGGTGGGTTCGAAATGCCGGTAAGATACAGCTCGGATAAAGAAGAACATTTAGCAGTAAGAAAAGGCATAGGTATATTTGATGTCTCTCATATGGGCGAATTTCTTGTTGAAGGGCCTCATGCCCTAGCCCTGATTCAAAAAGTAACGAGTAACGATGCAGCTAAACTTCTAGATGGTCAAGCGCAGTATTCATGTCTACCCAATTATGAGGGAGGCATCGTAGATGATTTGATTGTCTATAGGTTCAATATAGAAAAATATTTATTGGTCGTCAACGCTTCCAATATTGAAAAGGACTGGCTTTGGATTTCAACTAACAATGACATGGAGGCCTTTTTATCCAATGTCTCAAACGATTATTGCCTCTTTGCAGTACAGGGACCCAAAGCTGTGGACGTATTGCAATCCATCACAGAAGTTGATTTAGCCGCGATCAAGTTTTATCATTTCCATGAAGGATCCCTAGCCGGCATAGATGGGATCATCATCTCAGCTACAGGCTATACAGGCGCAGGTGGATTCGAATTGTATGTAAAAAATGAACATGCAGAATCTTTATGGAATCAAATATTTCAGGCTGGAACTGAATATGATATCAAGCCTATCGGTTTGGGTGCGCGAGATACCTTAAGACTAGAGATGGGCTATTGCTTATATGGAAATGATATCGATGATAAGACTTCTCCTCTTGAAGGAGGTCTGGGATGGATTACAAAGTTTTCAAAATCCTTTATCAATTCGGCAGCACTCGCCTTACAGAAAGAAAAAGGAGTTCAGAAAAAATTAATCGCTTTTGAAATCGATGGCAAAGGCATCCCAAGGCATGATTATCCCATTATGAATTTGGAAGGGGCCATCATGGGTAAGGTCACTTCAGGAACCATGAGCCCATCCTTAAATAAAGGTATTGGCATGGGCTATGTCCCTATTGGCGACCATCAAATAGGGACTAAAATTTTCATCGAAATTCGCCATAAAAAAGTACCCGCTATCATTTGTAAGACTCCATTTTTATAAGCTTATGGCCTTATCCATAGAGGTTTGTCTCACGCCTAAATTAATCAATCAACACCTTCTCGAAGGAAAAATTGCAGTTGTAGTGGATATATTTCGGGCAACTTCCTGTATGGTCACTGCATTGGTGGAAAATGTTAAGGCCATTTATCCTGTGAGTACCGTGGAGGCATGCTTAAGCCTAGGAACTCAGGGGATGCTCACTGCGGGAGAACGTGGGGGCATCAAAATAAAAGGGTTTGATCTAGGTAATTCACCTTTGGACTATATAGGTAAAGTCTCTGGAAAAGAGGTGGCCGTATCTACAACCAACGGTACAATGGCTATAGAAAAATCAAAAAATGCCGAACAAGTGATCATTGGCTCATTTTTGAATATTACAGCTACGCTGAACTATTTAATCGATCAAAACTTACCTGTGGTTATTCATTGCGCGGGTTGGAAGGAAACGCCCAATATAGAAGACACCTTGTACGCTGGCGCTCTAACACATCAACTGATGGGTCATGGTTTTCTCGCTGAGAATGATGCGGCTAAAATGGCCTTAGATTTTTATCTCCAAAATAAGAATTCCTTATTGAAAATAGCAGTGAAATCTGACCATGCCAAACGACTTAAAAAATTTGGAATAACTAAAGATCTTAATTTTTGTCTTCAAGTAGATAAGTATCCCCACCTCAATGGCAGATTGATGGGTTCAAAAATTGTTAAAATCTAGTCCGCCTACCCAATTCCATTTTGGATAATTCAAGATCCAACGCTTTGGTTGAAATCTGTAACTCCCATAGGGAATAAATCAAAGAAGCCAATAATAAGATCAAAGAAAAACCGAACAAATAGCTGCCAAAATCAAGCTGACCAGAAAAGATAAAAATCATACTTAATACACAAAAGAAAAAACTCAGCACCCCCAAAATTTGCATATCTCGAATCAACGTCAACCTTCTTCTTAAATTTTTAATTTGACCCATAATGAGGACTTTATCGTCATGCTCCAAATATTTTTTATGTAATTCTCGTATGATTTGGGCAATCACCAAAAATCGATTGGTTTGGCCAGCAATAACAAAGAAATCGCTGGGAAAAGTAAAGCCGGTATATTGATAGAAATGACCATCTATTTCAATTTAGGATTGCTCTTATGACGCAGGTGATCTCTGAGATCCTTCTTTTTAAAGTTGTTTTCTAACGCTTCTGTCAAATCAATACCTGTCTGATTAGCCAAGCACATCAAAACCCATAAAATATCCGCCATTTCATCGGCCATATCAGAGACTTCATCTGATTTTTTAAAGGACTGATCACCATATTTTCTCGCCATGATACGTGCCAATTCCCCAACCTCCTCTGACAATATAACCATATTAGTTAATTCACTGAAATAGCATACTCCTGTGGTATTAATCCATACATCCACTCTTTCTTGGGCTTCTTTTATTTCCATTAGGTCACGGTCATTTAAGGTTTATAAAATATTAAGGATTTGCTCTTTAATTTTCTCTAGCTCCTCCTTCATCCCCACCACTGATCTTTGAATACCTGCATCATTGGCCTTGGAGCCTATAGTATTAATTTCTCGCCCCAATTCTTGACATAGAAATCCCAATTTTTTCCCGCTTACGCCTTTATCATCACTGATTACATCAATAAAATAATCTAAATGACTGCCCAGTCGTATTTTTTCTTCTGTGAGGTCTAACTTTTCAATATAATAGATCAATTCTTGTTCAAATCTGTTTTCATCTATTTTAACCCGCTGCTTGATCTCTTCTAACGATTGATGAATTCGACTTTTTAAATTTTCTATTCTTCCAGGGTCTCGTTCTTCCACCTTACTCAGTCCGTTTCTAATTTTTTGATGAGACGTGACCAAAGATTCTTGTAAATTTACTCCTTCCCGAAGTCTGAAATGATTACAATCAGCTATTCCCTCCAAAAGCACTTCTTTGAAGACTTCAAAAGAAATGTTTCCTTCTGGATGCTCTTCGTGCAATATGACATTGGGCATGTTCATGGCCATCTTGAATAAAGCCACTCTTCCTGATGCTCCCAAATCTCCAGACAATTGCTCTAGACGCTTATAATAGGCGTCAAACAATTCCTGATTGATCTGAATCGGTGGTTGCTCGAAATTTTTAAGCTCAAAATGAACCCCCAAATTGATTTTACCTCGACCCAATTCTTTTTCGAGAAGTACCTTTATTTCCATTTCCCATTTTAAAAATGCTCGAGGTAATCGAAAGGAGGCATCAAAAAACTTACTATTGAGCGTCTTGATCTCAACTTTTAAAGAATATTTCTCGGTAATATTTTCAGCGGAACCAAAACCCGTCATCGATGTAATCATAGTACAATGTTAAAAGTCTAAGCCTAATGAAAGGGTGAATTTTGCAGATTTTATCTTAAAATCCTCCAAAGGTCTGGCATAATCAAGTTTGAGATAATAACCCAATAATGCCGTTCGGAGTCCAAAACCATAGCTTACCAGCCACGGGCTAGCATAGTTCGCTACATTAGCTTTAAAAGGAGTCTCGTCGTAATCAATAAAAATAATACTATTTTTTCGTGTAATAGGGATTTTTCTATCCCAAGCGGAACCAATATCAGTAAAAGCTACCAACATGAAATTTCTCAAAAAAGTAGACTTCACTGGGAATCTTGACAAATATTGAAATACTGGAAATTTCAATTCCATATTTACCAACAGAGCAGCAGTACCATATTTCTCATTCAAATCATAGCCCCGCATGTGGTTTACAAATTCTGTGAAAAGCAAATTACTATTATCGATTTCGTTAGCTACGGTCAAAGGATCCCCTCCAGAATGTTCTTTGGTCTGGGCTAATACCCAATTAGGTACACCTCCTAAAAGAAATTTTTGTGGATTAGGACCAAATGATTTTCCCATATATATACGGGTAGCCAATGTCAGTTCATTATGAATTTTTTGATAATGTCTCAAGTCAAACCTAAACACATTAAATGATTGATTTTTAGAAAATGATTGATTGTAGTGAACCTCTACTAGAGCTCTCGTTCCTTGCAAAATATTAAACCCTCTTTCATCTGTATTGTCAAAAACGCCTTTTAATTTAAAGCCAGTATACAAAATGCGACTGTCCTTAGCATAATCAGCTGCATTGGTATTTACACTTTCATATTGTAGATTATTGAAGCTGGTTTGCTGCAAAAAGGGATTCAACTCAAGTCTGAATTTATTGGTAAAGGGGACTGCTGCTCCCGCTATCAATCCATTTAATTTATAGGACTGTCTTAAGAAATCGTCGGCATCATTTTCAAGATAGATGGATTGTCGAATTAACCGAACTTTAAAATCCATCCAGTATTTCAAATACTTGTACTCTGCAAAAAAATCGCCCTGATCAAATTTGCTCGTCACCATACCCCCTGCATTGATTACATGATTTCCCAGAATATCTGATACCTGTATTTCTGCTGAAAAACCAAACCCTCTGAGCGGATCCACGACAAAATCATTGATGAGGTTGTTTGAACTGAATCGAGGTTTATATGTCCGAGGTCCCCATACCTCATTTTCAATGGTTAAACGTTGGTAATTTTTAAAAAAAGAATCTATTTTCAACTCATTATTTGATTCTCCTTTAACCTCTCTTTCTTCAAATTTATAATTTTCTGTATCTATATAATCGGGCTCCTGAGATTGATTAGGTTCGGCAAAAACAAACGCATCTGGATCTATGACTGGTGCGAATACCTCATTTTGGGTACTATCCATGTTCAATGGTTCTTCTTGGGATTGAATTAATAGGCTATCTTCTCTCGCTTTGACTTGCGCTTTTTCTCTTTTTAGCTTCTCTATCTTTCTCCGATCAAGAACCTTGGCAATATATTGTCCCTGTCTGATTTTTTGACGGTTCGTTTCAGTAGTGAATTTGGAAGACTCAATATCTATGTTGGGATAATAATAAATATGATCCTCTCCTTCGTTATAAGCTATAAAAACCATCCCATTATCATTACCAAAATGCAAATCAAACTCTTTTAGGCTGCTATTAAAATTGGTTACTTGGGTTTGAATACCGTGAGTCATTTCATATTTAAATACATTGGTAATACCCCTTTGATCACTTAAGAAATATAATTCCGATTGATTTTTAAATATGGGTTTCGTATCTCGAGTGTTCGTGTTGGTCATTCTGAAATATTCGCGGGTTGTCGTATCTATATCGAATAAAAATAAATTAAAATGAGAATTTATATATTTGATACTTGTGTCCGAAATATTTAACGCGTCCGAGGGACGATTGGAACTAAAAACAATGGCCGCAGTACCGGGTATGAAGGTTGGGTCAATATCATCAAAAATATCAGAAGTAATTCGGCGAACTGAATTTCTCAATACACTGACAAGAAACAGATCACTTTTTCCATCCGTATCTCCACTTATAATGGCCAATCTACCATTTTGATTCAAAGAAAAATCTTTGATTTGGTTGAATCTTGTGAGGGGTTTTTCATTGAGAAGACCCGTTTCAATTTGATAACTCACTAGGTATAAAAATCCCCTTTTAAAATAAATAATTCCCAATGTATTGTCTCCAGCAAAATCTAATAGAGGAAGATCTTGATCCACATGATCTGCCTCCACTTGATACCCTCCTTGAAGGATTCGCGTTTTATTGCCCGTATCCCTATCTCTCAGATAAATAGAAATCTTACCAAATGAATTTTCAGTATAGGCAATGTATTTGCCCGATTCACTGACCGCTACATTGTTAAAATAGAGGTTTTCTTTTTTATTTGTGACAATGATTTTTTCTTTAGCTAAAGGCTCATAATTGGTTTCAATTAGATCTTTTCCAAAGGCATAATAATTTTTCCAATTTTTAGAAAATTGCTTATAACTAATGCCTAGCGTATTGCTTATGCTCACATCCTCTTTATGCATAATTCTTGTTAAATTAAGAATATTCGATATGTTGGAAGCCCCATATTTAATTGCGATGTAGTTCCATATGGCTTGTCCCAAGGCACCCGCCTGATCACCTTGAATCTTTTTTTCTTTCTTAATGTGCTTGGCATCTAAATAATCTCTTATAAAATCATCCATTTTTAAATCCCATCCATAGGCCAAATACCTTGCTGCTCCATCTATAAACCATTCAGGAAGCTTTAGAAGATGTGAACTTTGAAAAACTTCTTTAAGACTTCCACCGTAAAGCATATCGTTGATTAAAGTACGAGATAAAAGATAAATAAGCTCTTCTTTAAATACCTGAATCGTTCCTGGGTTTGCAATTTCAAGTTGAAGCTTGATAAATTCCATTTCCCCCCCAATCGTGAAAACAGAACCATCAATGCCTATGTTACTCTGCTGAAGATCATTGTAAGAATTATAAATGACAATCTTAGTTTTAGCACTGGGCGCATAGCCCAACACATCTGTCAACCTGTTAAATTCATCTTCTAAATAGTCAATGGCCTCTTTGGCATATTTCCCTCCTTCATCATAATAATAGACATCAAAATGGCTAGTAGTATAAAATAACCAATTAAATTTTTTATATTGAATCCTATTTTTACCAAATTCTGTATCATAATATTGACCAAACGAGGTGGATATCGATAGCATATATATAAGCAGAAATATGATTTTTTTATAATCCATGTTTCAACGAAGGGGATTTACCTCCAAAGGCATTTTTTTACCAAAGCAAATATAGTCTGCCAAACTCGTTGCAAAATACGGAATTAAAGAGACTCCCTTACTTCCAAATCCATTAAATATAGCCACATTTTTATGTTTGTGATGAAAACCTACAAAGGGCTTTCTATCGAAAGTAGCAGGTCTCAATCCTGCCTGATGTTTCAATACCTCCAAATTTCCAATATATAACTTACTTAAACTATTTAAGAGTTCCCGCTTTCCTTTTTCGGTGGGATCCTCGTTTTGATTTTGATTGTCATAGGTAGATCCCACTCTCAAATGATTTTTATAAGGCAGCATAAAAACACCTTTACTTACTACATGATCAATGATTAAACGACATGAAATATCTAAAATTTCCCCCTTTACTAATCTAAATTTTAAATCAGACCACAACGGATTAATTCCTGCCATGGGTCCTTCGCAAAAAATAATTTGATCCGCCACATAGGATCCTAGTTTTATGTTCTCTTCCTCCATTTCCAATGCTTCAGAGGGTACGCTCCATTCAATATACGAATCTTGGGCTTTAAAATATTTTTTACTTTCACTTACCAAAGTGACTACATCAACCATGCCAGAATGATTTACAAAGAACCCTCCCAAGGGGTCTAGTAATTGATCCACTTCTATGGAATGATTCGAAGTTGATTTGATGTAGGGTGCATAGCCCAGCTCCACAGTTCTCAAAGACCAATCATTTTGTTCTTCAATGTTATTGAACGGACGATAGATAGTTTTACTAAAATGAAACCTCGCATTCATTTTTTTTTCTAAATCTTGATAGTAATTGGAAAGGTTTGGAAATAACTCATCTGCCAACCAAGTTTTCGCCATTTTACGCCCTGTGATAGGATTGTACAAACCCGCTGCGACTTTGGATGAGCTTACGATGGGGTTATTGTCTAAGATCATCACATTTTTTCCTCGTTTTTCGAGTTCCAAAGCCAATAAACTTCCGGCCAGCCCCTGCCCTACAATCAAAATATCTCGCTTTTGCATCGGTTTACCGACTTTTTTAGCAAATTTGCAGTAAAATGTATTATTTATGGACATAAAATCCTTTGTATTCAACGCTTTCTACGAAAACACTTATTTATTAACTAGTTCTAACCTTGAGACACTCATTTTAGATCCCGGCTGCTATGAAGATTTTGAAAAAAAAGAACTGACAGACTTGATAAAAATAAATAAATTAAAGCCCATTGCCATCATTAACACCCATTGCCACATCGATCATGTGCTTGGTAATGATTACTTAAAAAAATTATATGACATCCCTTTATGGATTCCAGCTACGGAAAAGAATTTACTGAAATCTGTCTCGACCTATGCACCAACCATGGGTATTCAAAATTATCAGGAAGCCCAACCCGACAAATTACTCAGCGAAAAGGATGTGATTGCCTTTGGACCTGACAAATTAGAAATCTTGTATGCACCTGGCCATTCTGAAGGTCATCTAATGTTTTACCACGCCGCTGACAAATTTCTCATGGCTGGAGACGTGATTTTTCGTGAAGGTATTGGTCGAACGGATCTTCCTGGGGGTGATTTTAAGACCTTGGAAGAAAGTATCAAAAATCAAGTATATACCCTGCCAAAAGCCGTCAAAATTTACCCTGGTCATGGCCCCAGAACTACGGTTGGTCATGAAAAAGAAAACAATCCCTTTGTAAAACCTTGAATGTATTTAGGCACATACCCAACTTCCTCACCGCACTCAATCTATTGACGGGAGTGCTGGGTATTATAAATGTTTTTGAGGGTAATTACCAATATACCTTATATTTTATAATGATTGCCGGTGTTTTTGACTTTTTAGATGGCTTCACTGCAAAATTGCTTCAAGCTAACAGCCCATTTGGGAAAGCATTAGACTCTTTGGCCGATATGGTTACTTTCGGTGTACTCCCTGCATTGTTCCTTTTTAAGTGGGCTGCCTTAACGCCTAATAATTTACATTGGTTGGCCTACAGCGCGACATTGATCCCTGTTTTTGCTGCCTTCAGATTGGCTAAATTCAATTTAGACTCGACCCAATTGAATGCGTTTATTGGATTACCTACGCCTGCCGCAGCCCTACTCACAGTAACCATTGTCAAGGCATCCTTTCTGGTTTCCTGGATTTATTTCACCCCAATTTATTGTCTTTTTGTAAGTCTGCTAATGATCGTACCTATAAAAATGCTCAGTTTCAAATTTACATCTATGGTTTTGAGCGGTAATGAGCTGAGGTACTTGACGCTGCTGGTGATAGTCATAGGACTGGCCCTGTTCCAGCTTAATTTTTTACCCTATATGATCCCTATCTATCTTATGCTCTCATTGCTCTCAAATATGCCTGCAATACATAAAATTTTAGATAAATAAATAATTTTATAGATTTAAAACCGTTAATTAAAGCAGTGAAATTTTTGTATGCTTTGCTTTTTTTTATCCCACTTGGATCGTTAGGACAAACTGATTTGTTTGATAAAGGCTATTGGTATAAAATGGGGGTTACTCAAGAGGGAATCTATAAAATTGATAAAAATTTTCTTGATCAAATAGGCATAGATTATAGCGAACCTAATACGCTCAAAGTATTTGGTAACGGGATAGGCATGCTTCCGCAAGCCAATCATGAAGAGAGACCACGAGGACTTATTGAAAATAGTCTCAAAGGTTATGGTCTGGAAGATGGTGTTTTCGATGACAACGACTTTCTGCTCTTTTATGCAAATGGACCCAATGGTTGGACTTGGGAAGATGATCTTTGGCAATTTGAAAAAAATATTTTTTCTGATACTGCGTATTACTTCATCACCGCAGCCGGTTCCGAAGGTGCAAGGGTAACCGAAGCACCTACCTACGAAATAACAAACAATATTATTTCATCCTATATCGCCCGTAAAGTACATGAATTAGATGAAGTAAACTTGCTGGGAAATTCAGGTAGAGACTGGTTTGAAGCTTATTTTAAAGCAGGAGAAAGTAGAAGCTATAATTTCCCAACTGAGGACGCAGTAGATACCATCAAAGCCTTCATTAAAGTAGTGGGCAGAAGCGACTTAGCAGGTGCCTTTGAAATTTATAATAATGAAACTTTATTAGGACTCATAAGCTATGAGGGTATTAATACTAAATCAGGTTCTACTTATGATTTAAAAGGGGATATACAAAATGAAATATTCACATTTTTAGTCAATGATGCTACAACGATCTTGACCCTAAAACTACCTGTGGTTGCAGGCTATGATGTGCTCATTGGCTACTTAGATCAGATCGTCTTGACCTATGCCAGCGATTTAGTCCTTCATAATGACATGATGCTATTTTCAAACCCATTATTAGAACAAGATACGATGACCTACGAAATCATCAGTGATGAGGATATAGAAGTCTGGGACATCACATACCCTCTAGTGGAGAGTTTGCCCCTCCACTCAGTGGGGGGCAGTCATAAGTATACGACCTTAAATCATGATCAACAACGCTTTGTAGCATTTTCAAATCAAAACTTACTCCAACCCATTGCCTTTCACCCAATTACGAACCAACACATCTCAGACCTGAATCCTAGAGATGGCCTCATCATTACCAATCCGGAATTTATCGCATCTGCTGAGCGACTCGCTCGTTTTCATTCAACCAATGACCAATTAGATGTTGCCGTGGTCACAACTAACCAAATTTACAATGAATTTTCATCGGGCATGCAAGATCTAACGGCCCTAAGGGATGCTATTAAGTATTTTCGAAGTCTCAACAATAGTTTTCGCTATGTATTACTCATGGGGGATTGTTCTTTTGATTACAAAGATCGAATACCCAATAATACAAACTTTATTCCTATTTATGAATCTAGAAATTCCATCAACCCAGTCAATAGTTATTCATCAGATGATTATTTTGGATTTTTGGAAGAGGAGGAAGGGCTATGGATCGAAAATAACGAGGGCAATCATAGTTTAGAAATTGGGATTGGCAGACTTCCTGTTAAGACCAAAGAAGAAGCCAAAAACATGACTGATAAAATCATTCGTTATGCTTCAAGCGAAAGAATGTTTGGCTCTTGGAAAAACAACATAACCTATGTGGCTGATGATGGAGATGCCAATCTACATCAAAGGGCTGCTGAAACCCTTGCCAGTTATTTTAATGATTTTCAACCACAAACCCAGCTAAATAAATTGTATGTAGATGCATTCCCTCAAGAAATACTGGCCAGTCGGGAATCTGCCCTTCTTACTAGGGAAGCACTGATCAGCGCACTTGAAGAAGGTACCTTTGTGGTAGATTATTTGGGTCATGGCAATGAAAGCCAATGGGCCGTCGAAAACATACTAGATGCGACGCTCGTTAATGATTTAACCAATCGTTTTTTTTTACCCCTGTTTTTAACCGCAACCTGCGAATTTGGTAGATATGACGATCCTTCAATTAATACCTCAGGTGCCGAAAAGCTCTTGCTCAACAAAAATGGTGGCGCCATTGCCTTATTGACCACCACCCGACCCGTTTATGCCTCTTCCAATGAATTGGTAAACGAGGCATTTCATAAAAATTTATTTAAAACTGAAAATGGATCCTTCTTAAGATTAGGAGATATTATGAGACTCACCAAAAATGAAAGTGTTTCTGGTGTGAATAACCGGAATTTTTCATTGCTAGGGGACCCCATGTTGCAACTCCAATATCCAGAAAATAAGATCTTTATTGATAGCATCAACGGATTGAATATTATCGATATAGGTACCGATACCTTAAGTGCACTTGAAAAAATAAGATTTAGTGGGTCTGTTCAATCAATTGACAGCCTATTTCTTATAGATTTCAATGGAAGTGTAAATGTTTCCGTTTATGATCGAATCACTAAAAAAAAGACCTTAGGTCAGGAAAACCCTGCATTTACCTATGCTGTCAGAGAAAATAAAATTTTTGAGGGTCAGGCCACCGTCTCCAATGGCCATTTTTCTGTTGAATTTATAGTTCCCAAAAACATCAGTTATCGGTTTGAATCTGGAAAAATCATAATGTATGCCCAAAATGATGAGCTTACCAGTGATGCTACAGGCTTTTTTAAAGATTTTGTAATGGGTAATACAGCAGAAAATCCTGGTGTAGACAATGACCGCCCTGCAATTAGCCTTTACATCAATGATGACTCGTTCAATGAGGGTGATGTGGTAGGGGAAAATGTACTGTTTATTGCTAAAATAACTGACGAAAGTGGTATCAATACATCAGGTATCGGTATTAATCAAGATATTACCTTAACCCTGGAAGATGGAAGCTTCTATGTTTTAAATGATTATTATGCAGCTGATCTAGATACTTACCAGTCAGGAAGCATCACATTCCCATTAAGAAATATGTCCGTTGGAAATCACACAGCAACCCTGAAAATTTCAGATATATACAATAACAACTCCTATCGCTCCGTTAACTTTATAGTTTCCAATGAGCCAAAATTACTGCTTTACAATGTGATGAATTATCCCAACCCAGCCATAGATGGCACCACTTTTACATTTGAACATGATCGAATAGGTGAAGCTCTAGATATTAAACTCATAATATATGACACCCGAGGAAATATCATCAGCAAAGAATTATTTGAAGTTTATGACAGCCCTAAAAAAATTGATGACCTCTATTTACCTTTTCCACCTGGCACATTTAGGAAAGGAATTTATTTATACCAGATCGAAGTTTCCAGCACGCAAGATCAAGCAAAAGGAACTGCTATTGAGCGCTTACTAATAAATAATTGAACTAACTTTACCTTATAAAATGCAAACCATCAAAGTCTTTTTACTATTTATTCCCATTATTTGGCTGCCTATTTTTGCCAAAGGACAAGTACGTGTTACTGGACAAGAAGGAGACAATCCCATTTCAGTTGCTGTTCCATTTGTCAGCTTTGCTCCAGACAGTAGAGGATCTGCTTTAGGTGATGCCGGTGTAGCTACGAGTCCTGATGCCCAGAGTATTCATTGGAACAATGCGAAACTTGCTTTTATTGATTTTAGCTCCGGTTTCTCTTTTTCCTACTCACCTTGGTTAGGCAATATCGTAGACGATATGTCTCTCAATTATATCACTTACTACAAAAGAATTGATCAAATTCAAGCATTTGGCATCAGTATGAGGTATTTTGATTTGGGGGAGATTCAACTCACCGATGTCACTGGATTACCCATTGGAATTGAAAACCCACGTGAATTATCCTTTGATGCCACTTACTCCAGGAAATTAACGGAGAACCTGAGTGGGGGACTGAGTATTAGGTATATTTGGTCCAACTTATTAGGAAACAGCACAGGGGCTCCCAGTGCAAATTCGGGCAAAAGTCTTGCCTTTGACTTAGGCTTTTATTATTTTCAACCAATGGTCATAAGTGGTTTAGATAGTGATTTTTCTTTGGGTGCTCACATTTCTAATTTAGGTCAAAAAATCAGTTACACCAGTGAAGAATTTGAAGATTTTATCCCAGCCAACCTCAGGATCGGGACGGCACTAAAAATGAATTTAGATCAGTATAATTCTTTTACCTTTATCTTCGATATTAATAAATTATTGGTACCTACTCCTCCTATTTATGAACGGGATACCAATGGAGATTTGGTACTAGACAATGGTAACCCTATCATTGCTTCAGGTAAAGAGCCCAACCGTCCGTTCATCAGTGGCACATTTGGTTCTTTTAATGATGCCCCCAATGGATTTATTGAGGAAATGCAAGAACTTACTTTTTCTGTAGGTACTGAATATTGGTATGGAGAAATGGTAGCCGCTCGGGTAGGTTATTTTTATGAACATGAAAATAAAGGGGCTAGAAAATATTTTACCGTAGGCTTTGGGGTACGGTATTCGACCTTTGGTCTCGACTTATCTTATCTCATTCCTCAAGAACAAAACAATCCATTAGGAGATACCCTCAGGTTGTCTTTCTTATTTAACTTCAACAAAAAAGAAACCCTCGACACCTCTTCATGATAGATCGGACTATTGCACCCGCATCTTTTCCTGTAAAGAATTTTAATTTTAGGACCTACCGTAAAATCATATTGAATGGCCACATTGAGGGTCTTGTCATTCCAGACAAACAATATCCCATCTGCTCAATAGAAATTATTTTCCAAAGTGGTAGTTGGTTTGAAAAGAATCCAGGTGTTGCTTTTTTAACAGGTAAAATGCTGCTTGAGGGGAACTCCACCAAAAATGGAGAAGAAATAGCGTTGGCTTTTGAACATATGGGAGCTCACATAGAAATACAAACCGCAGTTGATGGCACCAGTATTCGTCTTTTCGCTACTCAAAAGCATATTCACTCAAGTCTCTCTTTACTACAAGAAATACTTTTTACACCCAGTTTCCCTGTCCACGAGTTCGAGGTCATTAAGAATTTAAAAGCGGAACAAATAAAGATGCAACTTGCGAAAAACACCTATTTCGCTACTTCATACTTTCATGAATTACTGTTTGGTGCGACCCACCCCTATGGTCGTTCTATAAAAGAGATAGAGATCAAACAGAGATCTCTGCTTGAAATCACAGATTTTTTTCAGTTTCAATTCCAAAATAATCCTAAGGTGGTACTTTGCGGTAGCATTGATGAAAAGATTATCGAAAAAACGGCCCTACTTTTAGGTAACATAAATAAAGGTGGCGAACAAATGCCTAATTTCGAGATCCGCCCCAATCATGGTCACCAAACGATCGAACGCTCAGATAGTGTGCAAGCCTCGCTTAGGGTGGGTGCCCAAACCATCCATAGAGGGGATCAAGATATCCATAAATTAATGGTCGCCAATAAACTTTTAGGAGGTTTTTTCGGGTCCCGCCTCATGAAAAAATTACGAGAAGAAAAAGGATTAACGTATGGGGTCTATTCATCCATTACACATGTTCACAATGCCTCTTATTGGACAATTTCAACAGAAATGAAAAGCGATAATGCCGAAGATTCATTAGAAGCTATTCACGAAATTATTACTGAACTTGCTCAAAACTATCCTTCTCTTTCAGAAGTTGATATGCTCAAAAATTTCATGAGAGGTAAGTTTTTGAGCTCTATGAATTCCATCTTAGATGTTAACTCTATCTACACCCTACTTTTTGTGAATGACATATCCCATCATTTTTTAATCACCTCTTTAGAAACCATAGATAACATTCGGCCTAAAGACATATCTGAAATGATACAAAAATATTATCTGGATCCAGACAAATCATCCTTGTTTGTCCGGTAAATGTCTCATAATTAAATATTGATGCATTTTCTCAATAGATGCATATTTAAAGGCCAATTTCATGTAGCCTGCATAATTCATCAAGCCGACCTTATGCTCCTGAGTAACCACCAACAAATCCTCGCCAATAGGAGTGATGTTCTCATAATCGGTCCGCAACATGATATCTCCAGATGCGTTCGCAATCCCTATATCCCCTTTGATGTCTTTGAGTAAATAGTTACCGCATGACTGATCAATGCTTACATATTTTAAAGAAAGAATGAGCTTACCTGAAGGGTCTATTAGACCATATTTATCCTTTTGACGTACTATGGCCACACCCTTCTCATAAGGAAATACTTGGTCGTATATCGGTTGTATGACTAATCTCTCCTGAGCATCTATAAACCCCCATTTGTTGCCTAATTTATAGCCAATACGCGCATCAGAAAAGCAAAGTAAACTATCATAACGATTTGCTATCCTTAAATTGCCTTTTTCATTAATAAAGCCATATTTTCCATCTTTTTTAATCATATAGAGCCCTGCACAATCATTGAGTACCAGACTGATGTCATCCTCAGGAATGACACGGTACTCTGTAAATTCATCTATTAGCACGGTACCTCGACTGTCTTTACCCCAAAATAGGTCGCCAATTTGGCCTACAGCATCATAAAATGGATCTAAAAGAACTTCTCCTTGAAGAGATATGATGCCTCTTTGATCCGAATGATTCCTTATTTCTAAATATGAACCCCGATCGAAAATATCCCCCTTAATTTGATAGATGGCATCACCTTCCATGGAAAGAAACGTAGTAATTTCTTTATCTCTGGCAATTATACCATAGGAGGCAATAGATAATTCATCAAACATTGGTGCTGCGATCCAATGTTCAAAAAGATCTATCACGCCCCATTTACCCAAATAATTAATAGCTATTTTCTGATGATAACCCGCACCTATCGAATCATATTTTAAAGAAATAATTTCATCCCCTTTAAAATCTAGAAAGCCCCAAGATTCATTATTTTTAACTGGAATCATCGAAAACAACTGAGCAGAAATATCCTGATACCCTTTATCTGAAACCTTGGAACCAAATTGATTATAAACCTCCCATTTCCCTTTCAAAAACGCATAAAAAAACGGCGCATCGTAGTGAATTGAATCTTTTCCCAAAATAAAAGGTTTTCCTTCTGTATCTGTAACTGACCAAGTATAGCTCGACTTATGAAAAGTCAACACAAACCCTTTAGTTTTAAAACTGGTCTTTTGGTCACTCCTAATGACCTTATTTGAAGATGGGTTGATTAACCGTTCTTCACTCCCATTACAATAAGCCAGAAGGATGCCAGCATCGAATCTAATTGAGTCTGCCCTAACCGTTATAATAGGCTTTAAATCAAAATTTCTAGCTTCCCATAAAGGAAAACTGACCACCTCTTTTACTCCATTTACCTGTTTATATTCTGTTTCGAGCAACACAAACCTTCCGTCTAAATCTAATAAGCCGTATTTACCTCCTTTTTCCACGCAGATTCCCTCAGTAATAACTGAAAATTGATCAAAATCTTGGAATGGAGTTTCTATTCCACCTTTTTGAAATAATGACCATTTATTTAAAAAATTTTGGACCATTATCACCTGTTCATTAACAACCCTAATTTCTTTATACTTGGGCGGCAAGATTAAGTTAAATTCATTATCGTAAAATCCCTTTTTTATAGTTCCATAGTCATAAGTTGAGACTACATAGCCCAGAGACTTCGACTCAATTGAAAAATAATTACAGCTGATCTTGATAGACCCTTTCGAATCGATAACGCCATAAAATAATTGGTTACTTAAATTTCCCTTGATCGAAGCAAGAATATTACCTCCGTCAATCACCGACAATTTATAATAGATGGCCTCCGAAATTTTCTTTGTCTTAATATTTAACAGGCCCCATTTTCCACGATGGAAATAGCCCACAAAGTTACCCACCGTCTCAAAATTTCCGTTTGACCATCCAATTTGATCATATACAGGAGCTACAACGATGGCTCCCTTTTCATCTTGAATTCCATAATAGGCGTCCTTCTTGAATAAGCTATATTGCGCTTGAGCAAATCCAGTATAAAAAAGCAATGCAAGAAGAAAAGTAGGTATCGAACGAATGTCGTGTCTGACAATCAAATGCTATTTTTTAGGAGTTAATTCATCTTTCTCAAGATTGAAGAGATCATTGAGCACCTCAACCAAGGTTTCGGCTTCTCCCCTTTTACAGGCGGCTTTTAATTGAAGTACGGGGAGTTTGATTACTTTTTGAACAATCCTCTTGGTCACCTTATCGATCAGATCCTGCTCCACTTCAGTTATCTTACCTACATATCGCGCAATTTCTTCCTTCCTGATCTCTTCTAAGGCTTTTTTTAGTTTTTTAATAGTAGGAGATAACTCCATTTCCAAAGACCAGTTTTTTAATTCCTCAATCGTTTCATCCAAGATCAATTCAACTTCTGTTATGGCAGTCCTTCTACGCTCGATAATGCCTGAGGTTTGTTCTTCTATTTGATCAACATTATACAGTATAATTCCGTCTATGGTATCTAGCTTGGAGTCCATGCTCCTCGGCACCGCTAAATCAACAAATAGTTTTTGAGACAACAACTGTTCAGGAATGTGATCCTTCATAATTATAGGCTTGGGAACTTGGACTGATGATATAATCACATCAAAGTTGGCTATTTTTTTAAGTAGTTTCTCAAAAGGAAGCACGTCATAACCATACTGCTTAGCCAATGTTTGAGTCGTCAGAGCATTTCGGTTAGACAAGGTAATCGAGGCATTCATTTCCTCGATATTATCCGCAACGTCTCGTCCTATTTCTCCTAATCCCAAAACCAAAATTTTAGGATCTGAAAAATTTTGAATGAATTGTTGAACCAAGCCTACACAAGCATAAGACACCGAAGCAGTCCCATCTCGAAAAACAGTCTCCTGTACTACTCGTTTGTTCGCATAGAAAATAGTATGCATCAAGCGATGAAAAAATGGTCCTGAAAGATGCTGATCTGCAGAATATTGATAAGCCTTTTTTACTTGATTAGAAATTTGAATATCTCCTAAAACCTTGGCTTCAAGCCCTAAGGCTACCCTGAACAAATGTCGTAAAGCCGGTAACTTCTCCTTATTCCAGAAATAAGAGTCAATCCCATGATCAACACCTTTTTCTGTTTTTAATAAGTTTAAAATGGCATTAGATAAATCCAAATCTGAGGTATAGTAGATTTCGGTACGATTACAAGTTGAAAGAATCAAAGCTTCCTCGACACCCAAGATATCGCGCATTCTATCCAAAAAATTTCTACTTTCATTTTCAGAAAAAGCCACTGATTCTCTGATCGCAATGGGCGATGAATCATGGGACAAACCAACAACTTTTAAACTCTCGTACATGTAAAAGAAATAATTGGAACACAAAAATAGCTTCAATGTTTTTTATATTGAACATTAAAGACAAAATTCTTACCTAACAGGCTTTTTAAGTTTAAAATTATTGATGAGAAAAATTAGAATATTTATCATTAATCAACTGGGTTTTTCTAGAACAGAGGCCAATGGAGTAATCTTTTAAGTCATTCTCATCTTATTTATCTTTTTTTTGAGATGTCTTTTGCCCAAAAATAATACGCCTGATATCAATCTATATACACAGACTGACTTAAAAAATTGGGAGCAGAAATTAAAAATTCAGATACATTAAAGTATTCTTCATCTTCAATAAAAGACTTTGAACTAGTTGTATTCAATCCCAATTCCATCTCAGTAGAGACTTTAAAAAAATGGGATTCAATAACGCCATTGCAAATTTAATAGAAAAGACCGCCAAAAGGAGGTTATTCTAGGAAAGGAGAGGACTTAAAAAAAATATATGGCATAGATACCTCGCTCATTGAGCCCCTACTCCCCTACATTGAAATTTCAGAAAGGAAGTTCAAAAAAAGTGATAAAAAAAATAAACTCTGATCTCCGCAAGCGAACCCCTGCGGTAAGCATAAAACTAGATCTCAATTTAGGGACAGTATTCAACTACAAAGACTTCAAGGTGTAGGCCCTATTTTGGCGCGTCGCTCCTACAAATTTCTACAAGCACTCGGCGGTTTCTATGATATTACACAATTGACTGAAGTTTAAAATATGCCAAAAATCCCTAAAGAAGAAATTACAAACTATTTTTATCTGGAGGGTGATCAAACTTTAAAATTAAATATCAACACGGATTCGATTCTTCATCTCAGTGAGCATCCCTAAATTAATTGAAATCTTGCCAAATCTATAATAAATTATTGCAAAGTAAACGGTAACTATGAAGCGGTAGAACAAATAACTTCAATAAAGATTATTTCGGACTCACTTTATTAGAAAATTGCACCTTATCTTACAACTAGCGAATAATCCTAAATGCGGCCTATATTAGAGACTTATTTAAGACGCCTTACCAATATTTCTGGCAATAATAGGTCACTACTCATTCAAAAATTAAGAGCAGATCATTTTGTTGATGCACATCGATTTGATTTTGCATTGAACGATCCCAGCTTTAATATTATTGAAAGTCTTATTCAAGGTAACCAAAATATTCCCTTATGCTCGACCTTAGACCCTAGAAATGCCAGCAGTAACAAAATATCTCAACAACTCAACACGATAGTAAAATCTGAAAATTTCATTTTTAACGAACGTGGCTCCAAAGATTTATATCTAGGGTGGCCTTTTATTAAAGGAAAGTTTATTGATGATACCCTCATCAGATGTCCTTTAATCTTTTTTCCAATTGCACTCGAAATCAAAGAGGGTGTCTGGGTCTGTAACCTTAAAAAGAATATCAACATTACCCTAAACAAAACGTTTCTTTTAGCCCATGCGCATTATAATAAAGTAAGCTTAGATGAAGACCTTTTGGACTTGACTTTCAATGATTTTGACAAAGAATCAAAAAATTTCAGAACCCAATTATATGAGTTCTTGCGCGAGAGTGATCTTAATCTTATTTTCAACAGTGATAATTATATAAATAAGCTCACTCATTTCAAAAATAGCACCAAGGAAATATTAATAAAGACTGAAAAAACAGGCATCCTACAACTATATCCAGAGGCAGTCATTGGTATTTTTCCACAATCAGGCTCATTTCTAGTCCCCGATTACCAGTCCCTATTGGAAAACCAAACTATTGATGATTTAGAGGAATTCTTCAATAAGAAAATCAAAGAAAATCCTGAAGATGAAACCCATGCTAAAATCACAGATAGGGCACGAGAAGAAAACAGCTTTATGCCTTTTGAATTGGATGCCTATCAGGAAGAAGCTCTAAACCATATCAAAAAAGGTAATTCCATTTGCCTCCAGGGACCACCAGGATCTGGAAAATCTCAATTGATCTCAAATCTTATCTGCGATTACGTGGCCAGAGGGAAAAATGTCTTGCTTGTTTGTCAAAAAAAAGTAGCCCTAGATGTGGTCTATGAACGATTGAGTAACAAAGACCTACATGATTTTTGCGGACTCGTTCATGACTTTAAAAGTGACCGCAAAGACATCTTCTATAAGTTACAAAACCAAATGAATCGTCTAGATGAATATAAACACAAAAACAACGGATTAGACAGTATTCTTTTAGAGAGAAATTTCCAACAAGCCAGCCGTCAAATCCATCAAATTACCGAAGAGCTCAATGAGTTTAAAATGGCCCTGTTCGATGACCGTGAATGTGGTAAATCGATCAAAGAACTGTATTTAAGCAGTAATCCACAACATTTATTCCTTCCCATACAAACTTCATTAAACCATTTTAAATGGCCAGAAGTAGATCAATTTGAGCATAAACTTAAGCGCTATCTGACATATTTCCTTAAATACAAACAACAAAATTATTTTTGGATCTTGGGAAATTCATTTTCGAATTTGAATATTTCAGATTTAAAAAAAATTCAAAACGTCATCACCGGGGCCCAGTTGACGTTTAACAATTTCACTGAAAAATGTCAAACTATTTTTTTAAACGCTCCTGATTACGACTCAATGGTTTTTTATCTCGATAAAATATCCGTTCTGAAAAAATTTATTTCAAATATTGACCATGCCACTACCCACCAATATTTCAGAAAAATTCTTCATCAAATACCCGATGAAAATTATGATTGGTTAGCAAATATAGAAAAAAAAATCCTCGCCTGCTTTACGGGCATAGGCCTAGAAATGACATTAAAATCCGAAGACTTGGGTCGCTTTCAAGAAGCCCTTCAACGTGCGATCGATTCGAGAAATAACTTTTTAGAAATGATTAAATGGAGGTTATTTTCTTCTGACAAAGTATGGATCACTCGCGTATTGAACGCCAATGGACTCACTCATAATAAGATGGACTTTGAACAACTACTTAAAAAAATTGATAATCGACTCAACTATGAGCATAATTTGTCTCAATTAAATCAAAAAAAATGGCTCATCAACTATCCTGATAAAATTGATAAAATTACCATTCAAAATTGGTTTTTCTATCAGCGAAATGCCTTGAACACCTACCTACAGCATAACGAACTTCGAGGCTTGGATACTTTGATCAACTTTAAAAAAAATGATCGTAACGTACATGTTTTGATGCTCACAAAATTGGTGACTTTCCTCTCGGAAATTCCTGAACAAATGAGAGGTTGGAAAAAATACCTTTCTTCTAAGCAGCTCAATGAGTTTTTATCTAAAAACATAACCAAAAAGGAAATATTAGATGAGCTCGATCGTGAATTCGAAAATCTGGTAGACTATCATTCAACGTTTGCCCATTTTAACCCTAAACAGCAAGAAATTGCCCTTCAATTAATAGATATTGAAGGTGGATTAGAAAAAATGATATCCTGTTTCAATAACAGTCTTGCCATCGCTTGGATCGAAAAAATAGAAACTAAATATCCAATTTTAAGAGCTGTCTCCTCGATGAAATTTCAAGAGAATTTGAAATTATTGACCGCATCAATTGAAAGCAAAAATGACCTCAGCCAAGAAATGACTCTCTTGAAATCCAGAGAGCGCACCTATCAAGATTTGGAATTTAATAGGTTAAAGAATCTCGTTTCTTATAGAGATCTTAAGCATGAGGTAAAAAAGAAGAAAAGGATTTGGCCTTTACGAAAAATTATTTCTGAATACCAAGAAGAAGTTTTTAAATTAATCCCTTGTTGGATGGCTTCTCCAGAATCTGCTTCAGCCATCTTTCCGATGACACAATGCTTTGACTTGGTTATTTTTGATGAGGCCTCACAGTGTTTTGCTGAAAGAGGTATTCCTACTATTTATCGTGCCAAACAAATTGTAATCGCTGGTGATTCAAAGCAATTAAAACCGTTGGATTTATATAAGGTCAAATGGTCCGATAAAGAGACGGATCATCCTGACCTGGAAGTCGATGCACTCCTTGATCTAGCTCAACGATATCTTCCTAAATATTATTTACAAGGACATTATAGAAGTAGGCACCTAGAATTAATTGAATTCTCAAACATTCATTTTTATAATAATAAATTACAAATGTTACCGGATATTTCTTCCATTAATTCAAGCAAAGCACCCATCAACTATCTTCAAGTAAAAGGTATCTGGGATAAAAATACAAATTTGATCGAAGCGGAAAAAGTGGTTGAGATGACTGCACAATTGAGACGTAATGAGCCCAAAAAAAATATTGGAATCATTACCTTCAACAGCTCACAAAAAGAACTCATACAAGAACTACTTGAAAGCCGAATGGGTGATATATCTTATCGGGATGTTTTCATAAAGAACATAGAGAATATTCAAGGGGATGAAAGAGATATTATCATATTTAGCGTAGCCTATGCTCCCGATCAAACAGGTTTACTGCAAATGAAATTTGGATCTTTAAATGACTTAGGAGGTGAAAATCGTTTGAACGTTGCCATTACAAGGGCCAAAGAGAAAATAATTTTAGTGACAAGTATCCATCCGGATCAGTTAAATACCTCAAAATCGAAAAATAAAGGCCCAAAATTACTTCAATCTTACCTGAAATTCGCCTTAGATGTCAGTACAAAAAAATGGAGCCCTGCTGAGGAAAAAATATTAATTTTTAACCAAAATTGGTACTTAAAAAATCAATTAGCTATGTGTATCAATAAGTTAAAACTTGATGTCGGAGTTACTCATAATTATCCATTTTCCGATTTAATATTGAAGAACAAGAAACATGCCATAGGAATGATTAATACCGATGACGAGCGATATTTTAATTCTAAATCGTCCAAAGAATTCTTCATTTACAATACCCAATTATTGAACCAGAGGAATTGGCCCAATATCTCATTTCATAGCCGTGAGTTTTGGAAATCTCCAGCAGATATTCAAGAAAAAATTAAGCAATTTATCTCTCGAATTATGGCTGAATAATAGTCGCCACTCGTAAACCAATTTGATCAATATTCTGAAGCGTATCTATTCGCATGAATTGGGTCAGCCTCATCTTATAATGTCCAGAAGTGTTAAAAGAATATGATTTGATGAGGTTGAAATTACGATCATAAGTACTGCCCATCCCTGTACCCAAAGGTTTCCCTGTTTTGGGTTCAAACAAAATAACCTCAGCCAAATCTGTTTTGATAAGACTGTCCTCATGAAATAACTCATACTTAATATACAAATTATTAAAGGCGTAGGTATTTTTATTTCGTACCATTCCTATGATCTGATACGGCGTTCCCAAATCTATAATATCAAACTCAAATAACTGAGCTGATTTTTGAGGCCAAAATCCCTTTAAATTAATATGCTTTTCAAAAATGCGATTCTCATCACACCCCAGCAAGAAAAACAAGACACCTAAACAAAAAACTCTCATCTATTTTTTTAATTTCAAATCCTTCAAAAAAATTTTAAATGACTATTCAGTATTTAGTCTTTTTAAACATTATTTCTTAAATCAAAGATAAACCTTATTCTATTTTGTTTTACTGGACTAAATCAAACCCTATGTCTTTTCGATAATTCATACCCCTCCAATTTATAGACTCAACACCCTTGTAACTCTTCACTAAGGCTTCCGTTAAGTGGTTTCCCCATCCAGTAATAGCAAATACACGCCCCCCTTGAGTGCAGAGACCATGATCGTCTTGAACCGTCCCAGCGTGAAATGGTATGATATTTTCATCCATGATAGAATCTATTTTGATCCTTTCACCCCTTTCATAGGACCCTGGATAACCTGCTGAGACCAATACAACCGTAGCGGCTACATTTTTCTCAAAGGTCACAGTAACATTAGATAGCTCCCCTCTTGCAGTTGCCACCAATAACGGTACAATATCTGATTTAATTCTTGGCATAACTACTTCAGTTTCGGGATCACCCATCCTGACATTATATTCGATGACCATGGGTTCTTCTCCAACCTTGATTAAACCAAAAAACACAAAACCATGGTAATCAAACCCTTCAGATTTAATCCCTTTGATGGTTGGTACAATGATTTTATCTTCAACCTTTTTCATGAAATGGGCATCTGCAAAAGAAACCGGTGATACGGCCCCCATACCTCCTGTATTTGGACCTGTATCCGCTTCTCCAATTCTTTTATAATCCTTCGCCTCAGGTAGGATGACATAAGCCTCTCCATCCGTTAAAACAAAGACAGACAACTCAATACCATCCAAAAATTCTTCTATCAAAACATTTTCACTGGCCGCTCCAAACTGACCTGCTAACAGTTTTTCTAAACTTTCTTCAGCTTCCTGCAAATCCTTGGTGATGATAACACCCTTTCCACCTGCCAAACCATCTGCTTTAAGTACATAAGGGGGAGTGAGTCCTGCTAAAAAACGCTTACCAGCTTCTAGGTCAGCCTTGGTGAATATTTCTGCTGCTGCGGTAGGAATACCATACTTTAACATAAACTGTTTAGCAAAATCTTTACTCCCCTCAAGTAATGCCCCTCGAGCACTCGGTCCAACAATTAACAAATCTTTTAATTTGGGCTCCTTTTTTAAAAAGTCTACCACACCATTTACCAAAGGGTCTTCTGGTCCAATCACCAATAGGTTTATGCCCAAACGCACGACCGTATCTAAAATCTCTGATTTATCGTTTAACTGTAATGAGAAGTTCGTTGCTATTTCCGCAGTTCCTCCGTTGCCCGGCGCCACAAAAAGTGCCTCACACAACTCACTTTGACTTATTTTCCATGCCAAGGCGTGCTCTCTACCTCCTGAGCCTAATATCAGTATTTTCATGCTTAACTTATTTGTAATCTTTTATGATGCTTAAATCTCCAATCAATGCGCATATTCAGACATGAATTTTATTCGCATCAAACGGACCTCATCTTCAGAATACTCCTCCTCTAAATCAATAATGGCTTCACTCAACTCCCCAGACTCTGAAACCAAAAAATAATCAATGATATCATCTTGACGCTCATCGTCCAAAATTTGGTCTAGATAATAATTAAGACTCAATCTAGTTCCTGACTCACAAATATTCTCAATTTCCGTAATAAGTGATTCATAGGTAATCCCCAAGCTGGATGCAATATCTTCTAAATCATGTTTTTTATCAATTTGATTGATGATACTGATCTTATTTCTTGACTTAGCCCCTGAAGATTTTATCAAAACATCCGAAGCCGTCATGATGTCATTATCATTTAAATATTGATTAATCAAATCTAAAAAAGGCTTCCCAAATTTTCGAGCCTTACTCTCTCCCACACCGATAATCATCCTTAAATTCTCCATAGTCGAAGGATAAAAAGTCGCCATTTCTTCTAAAGCGGGCTCCTGAAAAATGACATAAGGTGGTAATGATTTTTGTTTGGCCACGGTTTTTCGTAACCCCTTTAATAGATTGAACAAATTAGTATCATAAGATTGGAGACTGTGTTTTGATTTTTCAATTTCCTCCTCTTCTCCATCCGTCTGATATTCATGATCTCTGGACAATTTAATAGAATAACTTTTTTTAAGATACTCTTTACCTTTTAATGTCACCTTGAATATACCTGGTGTATCAATATCTTTTATTAATAGTTCATTGAACAAAGCCTGTCGTAATACCGATTTCCAGAAAAAATCCTGTTCTTCTGCCCCGATTCCAAATCCTGGCAATTGATCATGACCATAACTCTTGATATGCTGATTCTTTTTCCCCAAGACAAAGTTAACAATGTGATTAATTTCAAAACGCTCATGGGTATTTAGAACGGCATTTATGATGGTTTTTAAATATTCTGCTCCTTCAAACTGCTCTTTTGGATATTGGCAATTGTCACACATTCCACAATTATCTTGATCATATTCTTCTCCAAAATAATGCAGCAGCTGCGTTCTTCTGCATACCGATGACTCGGCATAATAGGCAATCTCCTCTAATAATAACTTTGAATTTTCACGTTCGGTGACCGGTTTATCTTTATTGAACTTTTCGAGTTTAAGCACATCATTGTAACTGTACAACATCAGGCATATTCCTTCAAGACCATCTCTACCCGCTCTTCCTGTTTCCTGATAATATCCTTCAATGGACTTAGGTGCATCATAATGGATGACAAAACGAACATCTGGCTTATCTATACCCATTCCAAAAGCAATGGTAGCTACGATTACATCTATTTCTTCATTCAGGAAGCCATCTTGATTTGCAATGCGCTGATGACTTTCCATACCCGCGTGATACGGAGCGGCATTGACCCCATTTACTTTTAATAATTCAGCAATCTCTTGAACTTTTTTTCTACTCAAACAATAGATGATTCCAGACTTACCATTCTGTTCCTTAACAAACTTGATCAGTATCTTTTTCGCTTGTTGCTTAGGCTTTACCTCATATTGAAGATTAGGCCTATTGAAAGAGGACTTGAAAAGGTTTGCCCCTTCCATATTCAAGTTTTTCATCACGTCCAATTGTACCTTAGGCGTAGCCGTTGCAGTAAGTGCCATAATGGGCATTTCGCCTATCTGAGAGACAATGGCACGAATTCTCCTGTACTCAGGTCTAAAGTCATGTCCCCATTCAGAGATACAATGTACCTCATCAATGGCCACAAACGCAATTTTGGCCTCATTTAAAAAATCAATATTATCTTGTTTTATCAAAGATTCAGGAGCCACATAGAGCAATTTCACTTCTCCAGAGATTACCTCTTGTTTTACTTTTTTTATTTCTGACTTGGTCAGTGTTGAGTTTAAAAACTTAGCATTGATCCCTAAGGCCATCATTTGATCTACCTGATTTTTCATCAAGGCTATCAGAGGAGATATCACAATGGTCGTCCCCTCACTTATAATGGCAGGTAATTGATAACATAAAGACTTGCCCGCACCCGTGGGCATGATCACAAAAGTATTTTTACGTACTAAAATATTATGAATAATTTTTTCTTGGTCCCCTCTAAATTCGTCATATCCAAAAATCTTTTTTAAATCAGTTTTTAAAATTGACGTATTTGCTGTTTCTATCATCTTTTTACCTTTGGCTCGTTGCATTACAAAAAAAAGTATTAGAATGCTTAATTTGCACTCAAAAGCTTTTTCTCAAATAAACAAGAAGTATTAATTCAAGATTTAAAGCAATACTCCGGTCATTCTATAAACACTACTCAAATTTAGTGAAAAGAGAACTGATCGAAAAGAATAATCAACATGGATAAAAAAATAAATATTGTGATCATGGCTGGGGGGACAGGGACTCGCTTTTGGCCCTACAGTCGTAACAAAAATCCCAAGCAATTTTTGGATTTGTTGAATACGGGCAAGTCTTTATTGCAAATGACGTATGATCGCTTTATTGAGCATGTCCCCAAAGATCAAATTTGGATTGTTTCCAATGTTATGTATCGGGAGCTTATCTCGGTACAAATACCTGATTTATCCTCAGATCAAATATTATTAGAACCCAGCAAGCGAAATACTGCTCCTTGTATCGCTTATGCGGCTTATAAAATTCGAAAAAAAGATCCCCGTGCTATTTTAGTCATCACTCCTTCAGACCACGCCATCTTTAAGCCCGAAGCCTTCATTCAAGTAATTAAAAATGCAGTGGACTGTGCCGCCAATAACACAAAACTTTTGACCATTGGTATCGAGCCTCATCGACCAGAAATAGGTTATGGCTACATACAATATTCTCCCTCAAGTACCGCTGATAAAAAAGTAAAGAACTTTACTGAAAAACCAGATATTGAACTGGCCAAAAAATTCATTGAGACCGGTGAGTTTGTGTGGAATGCCGGCATTTTTATTTGGTCTATTGCTGCCATAATTGAGGCCTTTGATAAATATCAACCTGAATTGGCAGACTTATTTGCGGCTGGCCACTCATCTTATGGCACTGATGAAGAAGCCTCATTTATTGAAATCGCCTACTCACAATGCAAATCCATATCAATTGATTATGCCATTATGGAAAAAGCTAACAATGTCTTTACCCTCTTAGGAGATTTTGGTTGGTCTGATGTGGGTTCTTGGAAGGCATTGCACGAGTTAGTAGAAAAAGATGCTGATGACAATGTCATTGAGCAAACCGCCTTACTCTATAACTCGCGGTCCAATTACATCAAAAGTAAAAAAGAAAAGCTGTTGGTCATCAGTGACCTAGAAGGCTATTTAGTAGCTGACTTTGATGATGTCTTGCTCATTTGCAAAAAAGACAACGCCGCCAAATTCAAGTCTTTTGTCAATAAAGTAAAAGCCACGAAAGGAGATGATTTCATTTAATACCTTTGCCTATTTGCTTCATAAAGGCATATTGAGGTAGCTACTGATACATTTAAAGACGACATTTTCCCACGCATGGGTATGGTGATATGATGATCAACAAACGTTAAAATAGCCCCATCAATCCCATCTTCCTCAGATCCAAAAACCAAAGCCACGGGATCCCTAAGATCTATCTTACTTATCTCTTGAGTTCCCTTTTCCGTACAGGCCATTACTTTGCAGCCTGCTGATTGCAAATAGGTGATCCCTTCCGTCAAATTTATCATTCTAGCGACCGGAATTTGAGTCAAAGCTCCCACTGAAGTTTTAATAGAATCTGCATTTATTTGGGCTGCATTTCTGGTAGGAATTAAAATTCCATTGACGCCCATGGCTTCGGCCGATCGCGCTATGGCACCAAAATTTCTAACATCGGTAATCCGGTCTAGTACCAAGAACAAAGGCACCTTCCCCTCTTCATAAGTAGTAGCTAATAAATTGGATAGGTCATGGTATTTTACAGGAGAGATAAAGGCAATCGTTCCTTGATGGTTCTTTTGAGTAAGGCCATTGAGCTTTTCCATAGGTACAGTCGATACAGGCGCAGAAGTCTTTTTTACAAGCTCCATCAGCTCATCTATGAGGTCTCCTTTTAATCCTTTTTGAATAAAAATTTTCTCTAAATCATGGCCCGATGTAATCGCCGCTATGATGGCGCGAATGCCATAAATCATTGAAGCATCTTTGATCCGTTTATTTACAGGGCGCTGCGTAAATCGGTAATCTTTTTTATCCATATTTTTTCATATCCTTTATCTCTAAGTAGGACGTACATCTTGGGTACAAAGAGATTAGATATTATTTTAAATTCAAATCGAATATCTCCATAAAGCCAAATTTCTTTTTTATTATCTCTAAAGACCCTATCCGGATTTCCAAATATAATATAAACCATGCCCCTATCTGTCTTCCACCCTTCTTTGTAACTAGTAAATAATTCATTCGCCTTTTTGATGGCCCGGTAATAACTCCTAATGGCAGCTCCCGCCGCTTCAGGAGATATATGAATATTCAGCCAAAAATTTTCAAAGGCTATTTTAGGGTCTTTGGCATTCCTTATTTCATCTATTTCTGAACGTGAGGTGAAATATGTTAAAGGCGGAATAAGTTCATCCATTAATTTCATATCAGGATAATGCTTTGGACCCATAAATAAGGTTAATCCTTCCAAGGACAACGTATCTGATTGTATAAAATAAAAATGATTTTGCAGCAATGATACCTCCTGGGTACTGATAAAAACAGAATCCATCAATAACCTCGAAGCCACAGACTGCGCGATGCCCGTGGGCGGATCTGCAGGTTGAAAATCAGCTTTATACTGGAAAAAATAAAGCGTATCCTGAGCATATTCTCTATTAAATTTCAGTGAAGATGAGGTTAAAAAAGATGAAATAAGGGGTAACCCATTCATCTGCAATGGATAAAATTGAGGATGATTCAATCTTCCTCTTTTAAGGTTTATCGGATAATAATAATAAGCCCCAGCAAGCTCAAATTCGAGGATCAGCAATTTTTCAGACACTTCCTTGAAGGTAAGCTTTAGCAGTACTTGATCGGCCATACCCTCTAAAGTATCCATTTCATATGCTTGTAATAATCGATCGGTATCGTCAAAATAATTGGTCTGCAATAATAATCTCGTATTTATAGTATCCGAAGGATTGTAATTTAGGGATAGAAAAACATGGCAGGCATCTGATCTCTGTGCTACGCAAGATTTGATCGTCAAAGGGGCAGCAGGATCATACCAATAAGCAGTATTTAATTTAGATAGATCAATCCCTGATACTGAGCTTAAAAAAAGAAGGAAACAAAGTAAAATGAAGGTGCTTTTCATCAATATTATTAATAATTTTGAATTTAATATAAATTTTGGGGATAGGTGTAGAAAGTATCAATAAATCCTAAAGTTTTTAATAAAGCATTAGTTTCCCTTTTTTTAGTTTGTTATAAAATATTTTATGAGTGTTTTTACCACAGAGATTACTTCAGACAAAATACCGTCAGACAACCCGATACACCAAAGACTCCTGAAGGCCTACTTGCTCGGTAAAACCTATGTCAAAGGAAACCTGCTGGAATTGGGATGCGGTGAAGGTCGTGGGATTTCTGAACTAGATGGCGGGATCGATCATTATACGGCTATAGACAAAATTGGGTCTATCATTGAAAAACTTAAGTTAAAATATCCATCCTTTCGTTTTGAGAGCGGCCTTTTTCCTCCAATACCCTTTCCTGACAATAGTTTTGATAGCATTGTGAGTTTTCAAGTCATTGAACACCTTGAAGATGATACCCTTTTCATCAAAGAAATTCATCGAATATTAAAACCGGGTGGATGTGCAATCTTCACCACCCCTAATAGAAAAATGACTTTAAGTCGAAATCCTTGGCATACCAGAGAGTATACTGCCACAGAATTGAGCAGCCTTTGTTTAAAATATTTCCGAAACGTAGAAATGAAAGGAATCAAAGGAAATGAAAAAGTAATGGAATATTATAGACGCAACAAGATATCCGTAGACCGTATTATGCGATTTGATTTTCTTGATCTCCAACACCGATTACCCGCTGCTTTTCTTAGAGTACCCTATGATTTATTCAATCGAATGAATCGGAATAAACTCAAAGCCGCAGAGGACCGTTTGGTAACGTCCATACATCATGATGATTATTTACTGGCCCCACAGGCAGAAGACAATTTAGATTTATTTTGTATCTTAGAAAAATGAGGTTTTCTCATTTGACAATGAATCAGAATACGCTCATCACCCTCTCTTTTTTGATGTTTTTTTGGACTGTCGTGCCGGGTCATGAGGTGCTAGGGCAAGGAAGAAAAAAACAAAACAAAATAACCAGAGCTACCAGTCATGCCAAATCCTTTATAGGAACCCCTTATCGATATGGCGGCAACTCAAGAAATGGCATTGATTGCTCTAGTCTCATTCAACAATCTTATGCCAAAATTGGTATAAAGCTACCTAGAACGGCTCAAGAGCAAGCCAAGGTGGGCAATAAGAAAGGAAAAGGTAGCGTAAGGCCAGGGGATATTGTTTATTTTGAATTCAAACAAAACCGAGAAAAATGGTGGCACACAGGTATGGTCACCTATGCCGAAAAAGGCACAATCAAATTTGTTCATGCTTCTTCGAGCAGAGGTGTAGTTGAAGATACTTACAATGATTACTACAAAAAAAATACGAAATACTTTCGAAGGGTCATCAAATAAAAAACTTAATGTATTTTAGCCACTTGAAAAAATGGGGATGTAGCTCAGTTGGCTAGAGCGCTTGACTGGCAGTCAAGAGGTCGAGGGTTCGAATCCCTTCTTCTCCACCTAGTAAATACAGGCCTTCACAGATGTGGGGGCTTTTTCCATTTTTGTTAATGCACAGTTTGTGCATACTTTTTGTTGAAATCAGATGATATTGAATGATTTCAAATTTTATGAAAAACGGTGTTGCATACTGAGAAACAGATAAATAAAATGATTTTTAGATTTTATAAGAATGCTAATTCGGAAACTGGCAGTCAAGAGGTCGTCGGTTCGAGCCCGATCTTCTCCACATTGAAAAACAACGACTTACATTATTTGTAGGTAGTTTTTTTTGCATATTACTTCTTAAATTACGTCAATAATTATGAAATTGATCAAATACTTCCCCATCTTAGGTATCCTCTTCTCGCTCGCCTCTTTTGTCTCTTGTAATGATACGGATCAAGTAGTAACTCAAGACAATTGTTTAACCGATCCCCCAAAACCAAATGAAGTTTGCATTGAAATTTATCAACCCGTATGTGGTTGCAATGACGTTACTTATAGCAATTCCTGTTTTGCTGAGGGTATTGTAGTTTCCTGGACTGAAGGCGCCTGTTTGAATTAGTCCCAATTGGTAAATACTCGAGTTCCTTCTTCATAAATAGAGTCTTGACCTAATTATACTTAAGAGATAAATAATATAAGTTTGAAAATTTATCCAACTTTACAGTTTTTTCACATCAAAAAATGAAAATGAAAAAAGCTTATTTATTGGGTAGTCTGACCGTTAAAAATCGGGCATTCACCACAGATTATGCCGTAAAAGTTGATGCTACCCTCCCTCCTTTTGAGGGCAAGTTCTGTGTTCGCGGAGGTACCATTCATTATGAAGAGGGCAGGCAAAGCAATGTCAATGTGGTACTTGAATTTCCAAGTATAGAACAAATGAATAATTGGTTTAACAGCGAAGCCTATCAAAAAATCGTCCCTGAACGTCGTTCTACAAGCGAAGGTGAATTTATTATGATCGAAGGTGTGTGAATTTTAGCTTCTACATAATTAGAAACTATCCTGTCATTATCTCTGCTTTGATGAAAATTTTCAGTACAGATTATATAAAATTCTTGAGCTGGACAAGAAGTTTTCAACTTAATATGTAAACTAAAAAAAGGCCCTCTTAACTACCTTTTAACGGTTATTTAATAATTAAAAAATTAACTTTTTTTAATTATTAAGGTAGGGTATTCCCTGTCCAAAGCGGTTGTTGTTTATAATGTTTAATTTTAATTATTCTCAAAATGAAAAAAATATATCTTGATAGGCCCATGAAATACTTTCTTTTATTAAGTCTAAATTGTTCACTCTTCTCATTTATCCATTGTAGTGATGACGATAGTGATCAAACTACGACTGATAAATCATATGATAAGACGGCTACAAAGGATGAAGGTTCAGATAAAACGAATACAGAATTTACAAACATGGATGCTGATACGATTATCTATGAGGGTCTCATAAGAGAATATGTATTGTATGTACCTGAGGCCTATGATAGTTCCTCTGCAGTTCCTCTGATGCTTAATTTCCATGGAAATGGTTCCTCAGCAAGCAGTCACATGGAGTATGCAGATATGAGAAATCTTGCTGATTCAAATAACTTTATTATTGTTTATCCTCAGGGAACCATATTAGATGGTAGTTCACACTGGAATAATGCATTGGTAACTTCAACGAATAAAAGCAATGCAAAAGATTTTGAATTCACCAATGCCCTAATCAATAAATTAACTGTCAATTACAATATTGACAGTTTACGTATCTATGCCTGTGGTTTTTCAAATGGTGCTGACTTTACCTTTGCACTTGCTTGCTACAATAGTGATAAAATTGCTGCAATCGGTGCTGTCTCCGGCTTGATGTACCAAGAAACAATAGATAACTGCAATCCACTGCACCCAACCGCAGTTATTGAATTTCATGGGACCTCAGATTCCTACCGTCCTTATGAAGGTATAACTGATTATTATGCATCGGTAGAAGATATGTTGAATCATTGGACTTCCTTCAACCATACGAGT
>MDTB01100739.1_pt1 | contig 37522 bp, 33 predicted proteins | sample 811161 | NCBI WGS metagenome assembly MDTB01 (sample SAMN05326650, study PRJNA326480) | marine metagenome | isolation source: seawater | place: Mediterranean Sea | collected 2009 | reverse complement strand
TGTATCTATTGAGAATGATATCAATTCACTACCCGTTATTTCAGGGACGATCCATTCAAAATTAGCTACAGAAGTTCCAAGGGAAGGCAAAGAGGAGAACGCTTCCGAACCTATGGAGACTGCATTGCTTCCAAATGCCTCCACAAAGCCAGAGGGTGCCTGCATTAGACCATCATTTACGATTGGGACCGAGATGGTAACTATGTCCCCAGGTACGGCATCATATGGTGAAGGGATGGTTTCGATAATGCCCGACCTGTTGCGCTCAACGGAAATTGAAACAGATTCAAGTTTGAGGTCTACCTCATGTATATCAGGGTCAAGTGTGACTGTTGAAACTCCTATGTTGTCTGCTCCAACTCTGGCCAAAATACCGTGTGAACCGTATTCACCGACCACATACGAGTCATCGCCATACGCGCCGTAATCGAGAGAGAGGAATGCTGATCCATTGGAAGCAGTAGTGACAGTTGTTCCGAAACCTGTTGCATCGTACCTAACTTCCACATCAGTGCTTTGCAGGGGCGTGCCTGAACTGTCTGTAACATTGACCCATACTGGAGATTCGAGATTGAATGGAGAGAGGGGGTATCCCAAATCCACATGGACCTCAGTGGACCTGAATTCAAGACTTGAGAATTGAATCTCATGCTCTGCCATCAGTCCGAGTGTAACCTCGTTCAGAGTTAGGACATCGTTCCCTATCGAGTCACAGTGCCAACCGTATCCAACTATGCTTCCATTGACATCCGTAGCAGTTACATTGTAACTCACGGCACAACCTGAGTGGCTAATTCCTGGGTAGCCGGCCTGCACTACAGTAGATGTAGTCTCAACCTGCTCAGAAGAGTCCTGCGGTATGTCCACATATGCAGACGAGCCGGAATAAGTGGTATTCACCGTGTAATTATTCACCCACGAGTCGCCCACATAAAGCGGAAAGTCATGTCTCTCAAGAGGGGGCCAATATTCGTTAGCGGCAGTAATAGAAGCGATATCGCAACTTATCAGCAGGCACACCCACCAGGGGCCGTCGAATTCGATATCGATTGTTGCAGTCTGGCTGATAACAGCCATATCGCTAGCCCGGATTAACGATACAGTCTCCATCTCGACAATTACGTCTCCGTTTTGACCTTCGAGTTGTATGTTATCTGCACGATAATCCCCCTGTCCAGTGGCCTCATATACGATTGTCTGAATTCCCCCGACGTCAATCTGCATTACGTCTGTCACTTGGACATCAAGGGTTCCTGTGAGCGTATTGACGTTGGTTGAAACCCCGCTCCCAGAGATAAAATCGTAAACGTCTAGCTCCCCATCATACACCCAACGGTCATTGATTTTCCAGGAAGGTGTATCAACAGAACCCGATGTGTGGGAGAATCTCTGATCGAGCTTTTCTTCGCGTATCACTTCAGATGCGGACCCATGTGGCATTAAAGGCATCAACAGGATTGCAACCGCTGTCCAAAATACAAAATCTCGCAAGCGTGGGCTGTCCAACACGACCCATTGACGGAAGTCAAGGGTATAATCACTTGTCGTGGTCTCAGAGAAGGTCGGCTAATTCATCTTGGATGAATTGGACGGCTTCTAAAATCTCATCTTTCCTTCTCGCGCCGGTTATCACCATCTTACCGCTTCCGAAAATCAAACACACGACACGCGGGTAGTCTAACCTGTAAATCAGGCCTGGGAACTGCTCTGGTTCATATTCCACCTTGTCGAAAGGCAGGTGAAAAGTAAGGTTGTTCAGATTCAGTTTCCTGGGCATTGTAGCCAGTGGTTCTCCCTGCTTTATTCCACGAATTTGGAATTCGCCGAACTTTTCTTGCTCTTCTTTTGTCATAGCATTCCAGACTTCAATCTCTTCATCATCAGCGGGACGGATTTCTCCACCATCAAGATCTATCACACGGGTGTTGATGTCGTCCATGCGTGCAGTTCCGTCGTAATCTTCAGGATAATGCAATGCATATGTGGCCACCATGTTCTGAACCTCAATCTTGACATCTTCTATCTCCCAAGTTTCGATTCCTGCTGCTCTCAGATCCCCTATCATGCGGGTGATTCCTTCGTGGATATTCTCCTCATTCTTCCCGCCTGTGCACACGGCTCTTCCCGATCTAAACATCAAGATTGCAAGTTTCGGGTCTACTACACGGTACACGACACCGGGAAACTGCTCTGGCTCATATTCACAATTCAGCTGGATTGCGATATCGGGCAGATCCAGTTCTTCAGCGACTCTTGTAGATGCGACTACGTTGACCACCGTCAACCGTTCTTCATCACTCTTCATGTCATTCCGCAGTTATATACCATATATAAGGGGGTGTGGCAGGAAATCAGATTAAAATCTGCGCCCCTTCATTGTAAAACGAGCTTATCATAGCTCTCGCGCCGTGTAGCTCTATCATCTGAGCGACACGTTCGGGATCTCTTGTCAGAGCCATCATGCATCCGCCCCCTCCCGCACCGGTAAGTTTGGATCCAAGGGAGTAAGGGCGCACGGATGAGATCAACTTCTCCAAGAATGGCGTGCTTAGGTTCAGTGCTTCGAGCCTATCGTGGCATGCATCCATGGCCATCCCAACTGCTTCCCATTCAGCAGAGGCGAGAGCGACAAGCCCTACGGCAGTGATTTCTCCGATTGAATCTAGATCTGATTTCCGTTCAGAATTCGAGGATATCAAATCTGCGACCATGGCGACCATTTTACCTGTTTTCGATGGATTTCCAGTGAATCCAAGAACTAAGTATGGAGGATCAGAATCAATTGGGAGTTCAATAGTTCCCACATCCCAAGTACGGAGGCCCTCAGATGTTTCCAATTCTGATCCAAACACGTGCTTTGCCATAGGTGGGAGCGATGAGGAAACAACGACGCAACCGCCAAGAGCGCTGGTGGCCGTGTCTGTCGGGCTAGCGCGTCCGGACTGGGCATAGGCCTCCGCTAAATGAGCGGATCTGGCAGCATCTATCAGGTTCGAAGATTCACCAATATGGCTTCTAAGAGCGAGATGTGCGGCCACGGACAAGGCTGCGGAGGACCCTTGGCCGGCTGCAGAAAAAAGTGTACTGGAAATCTGGAAGGAAAATGGTCCTGACCCCCTTCGCATCCTAGATATAATTGATTTCAGGTGCGGATGTCTTACCGAGTCTAGTGGTCTACCCTCAACTGCCCATTCTTTATTATTTGAAACCGCGACATTTACGCCTGCTTCAATTGCAACAGCAACAGCAGGATGGCCATAGACAACTGCATGCTCTCCGAACAGGATTGCCTTTCCAGGTGCACGCGCCTCCGCCATGGCCCCTCGTACTCGGTATTGGGGATAGCCCCTTCGTGTGCTTACGTGATGTTCAAGGCCTCAATGCAATTAACATCATTCAACGGGACACCCCCGCGGAGCGATTCTGGATGGAACACCCCCTACTCATCGAGTACAACGGCATCCCAGGATGGGCCCTACTCATTGTATTGGGGGGCGTCTCAATTGCGTTCTTCACCTATCAGGTTCAGAAGGCTATTAGGCTGGTTCTAAGAGGCAGTTCGGACCCCAGAACAGATGCTTGGTTCAGCAGAGTGGTAGAAGTCGCAACGGGATGGCTGGGTCAAAAGCGCGTACTTGAGGATCGTGTAGCAGGGGGTCTGCATGTGCTCATGTTCTGGGGATTCCTTATGCTATCCAGCGATATGTTCGATCTTGCTACTGCAAATTGGTTCTCAGGGTCATTCCTCCCTAAGGTGCTCGTTGGACCGTGGAATGGGATGGTCGAGCTCGGGTACACCTCTGCGTTAATTGGGTGTGTAGCAGCTTTGACGAGGAGGGTGGTTTTTACGCCTGAGAAGTTGAAAGGAAAATCCCAGTTAGAGGGAAATGCGATACTTGTTCTGATATTCACAATTACGACCACCTCGTTCGTGGTTGAGTCTGCTGAGGGTCCGTCCCCGTTTTGGGAGCCCCTGGGCTACTTAGTTGCTCAAGCAGGAGTCTCCGAGGCCTTTGTTATCGTGTCCTACTGGATGCACATGATAGCAATATGTTCCTTTCTCATCCTAATTCCTCTTTCCAAACATATGCACCTAGTAATGGCACTTCCTAACGTGTTGTTCTTCGATCGTACACCTATGGCAAAAATGCGGCCATTGGCGATCGATGACAGTGGCATGGCCGTCCCCCTTGAGGAATTAGACATTGATACTTTTGGAGTCTCAACATTCGACCAATATACCTGGAGGCAGCTGATTGATGGATGGGCATGCACCTCTTGTGCGAGGTGTCAGGACGTGTGCCCGGCGTATGAGTCAGGGAAGGCGCTCAATCCCATGCAGATAGTACATGATGTCAGATCATATGCCAATGAACATGCCCCGATATTACTCTCCGGGGAGACTCCTGATGAAACCATGATGCAACGTTTGTCCGCAGATGCGGTATGGGCTTGTACTACCTGCCACGCCTGTGTCGATGCTTGTCCTCTTTACATCGAACACGTTCCAAAATTGACTGATCTTCGACGAAATGCCATGATGGAGACCATGGAATATCCAGAGCAGTTGAACGTCGCCATGGGTAATTTAGAATCTGGATCTAATCCATATGGATTTGGGGCTCATGAGAGAGGTGATTGGGCTAGCGACCTTGATGTGAAAATAGGGGAGCCGGCTGAATACATTTACTTCGTTGGTTGCGCGGCGAGTTTCGATGAGCGGAACCAAAAAGTTGCTAGGGCCACGATATCTCTATTGAAAGAAGCAGGATTGGACGTAGGCATATTGGGCATGCAAGAGGGGTGCTCCGGCGATCCAGCACGAAGAGCTGGGAATGAGTATCTTTTCCAGATGCTTGCAGAAGCCAATGTGTCTACATTCCAAGAATTAGGCGTGAAAAGAATCGTTGCATCATGTCCCCACTGCTTCCATACGCTTGGCAAAGAATATCCCGATTACGGCGCGGATAAGCTTGAGGTGCTACATCATTCACAAATCTTAGCCAAATTACAGGACGAAGGGCGTTTGCCGAGAATTACGGATCATGAAGATAGTGTGACATTCCATGACCCTTGTTATCTTGGGAGGATTGGAGGGGAGGTCGAAGCTCCAAGAGCGGTCATCGGGGGAGTGGACGTTGAAGTGGAACGTCACGGAACTGATTCTTTTTGCTGCGGTGCAGGGGGTGCGCAAATGTGGATGGAGGAGGACGCGGATAAACGCGTCAATGTGATCAGGGCGAAGGAGTTGGCAGAAACAGGTGCTGATACAGTTGCGATAGGATGTCCTTTTTGTTCCGTGATGGTGAAAGACGGCTTAGACTCAATCGGGTGTGAAATGGATGTCAAAGATCTAGCTGAGATTCTGTGGGAGAAAATGGTCAAAATGGAAGAGGAGGGGGATGGCGTCACAACCGAATCTAGGCTTGCTGCATCTTACCCTCACATGCAGGGTAATCGAAAAGATACTCTAAATCGGAATCGCGTTTTGGATTAGTTGCAAGACCCAGGCCAAGTGTTCAATCGAGATTATCATAAATCGCTTCTGACACGAATGCCCATGAGCGAAGAATTTACCCAATGGGGAATAACAATTCCCGGACTCGCGAACATGTATGGCTGCATCCTGATTTTCTGGGGCTTATTCTCTTATTTTGCCCAGACCCCTGCAGAGGGTTCAGATCCCTCCATAACCGCAATGATTCCGGCTTTCATGGGCCTCCCACTAGTTATGATGGGCGTACTTTCAAAATTCAACGAGGCGAATAGACACCACTACATGCATGTTTCAATGGTAGTGGCCTTGATTATGTTGCTAGCAGGAGGGTGGAGAATGGTTAAGAATTTCTCGGAAATGTCGAATCTTGGACTGATTTCACACATGTTGCTTGTGCTTGTTGGGGCCTCCTTCATATTTGCTGGAGTCAAATCATTCAGACATGCTCGCCTTGTACGAGAGGGCTGATTCGAGTGAAACCGAGAATCGGCATCACTTCTTCCGTCAACAAAAGAGATTACGAATCTGATGATCGCGAAGTAGTCATGCTCCCGTGGAATTACACCACGATTGTAGAGGAGTGTGGCGGCCTACCACTGATATTATCTGAGGGAGGGGATCCTGAATCATGTGTCGGTACGATAGACGCGCTGATAATTGCTGGGGGCAGGGATATCGATCCAGCCATGTATGGACGCGATTCTATGCCTGAAACAAATGATGTACGACCCTCCCAGGACTTGTGGGAGCTTGCACTGATTGATTCTGCAAAGAAAAGAGGGTTGCCGATACTCGGCATCTGCAGGGGGCATCAGCTCATGGCTGTCTCGTATGGAGGTTTTCTTCATCAGCACCTCCCCACGACCCCCCCTTTCGAAAAACATGGTGCATGGGGCGGAAAATGGTCCAAACATTCGGTATCCATAGTGCCTGAATCGAGACTCTCAAAGATTCTTGGACTGTCTTCCAATGTGAACTCTGCACACCACCAGGGCGTATCTGAATCGGGGAGCTTGGAGGTGAATGCCAGATCGGAAGATGGTCTGATTGAGGGTTTAGAAGATCCTCTTCAGAAGTTCGTGATGTCGGTACAGTGGCATCCGGAGGCTCTTGGCCAAAAGTCGCTCATATCTGCACTTGTACAAGCAGCGATTTGATGGGTGGGTTCATCCCCTCTGGCTCAGAGGAGTTTGCATGAATAGACCTGTAATTGGGATTACTGCGCCCACTCGCATGACGAAATGGGGCCCATGGGACATGGATGCGACCGTGATACCTGCAACTTACGCTCTTGCTGTGATAGAGGGGGGAGGCATCCCAGTCATACTTCCGCCGGAAGATGGTACTACTGACATAATATCTGGAATAGACGGGCTCGTCATCTCCGGTGGGCCGGATATTGATCCCTCCATGTACGGGGCCGCTCTAGATCCTGATACTCTCGACACGTATCCCGAGCAAGATATACGTGAAATTGCACTAATCAAGGCCTCAATTGAAGCGGATCTCCCTGTATTGGGTATATGCCGAGGAATGCAAATAATGTGTGTTTCGGAAGGTGGTTCCATGCACCAACATCTCCCGAAAACCCCTGGGTATGAGTCGCATGGTTCATGGAATGGTGCGTTTTCTGATCATGAAGTTACTTTCGAACAGGGAACCGAAATTCACAGGGTGCTGGGAAAAAGTATCTCCGTTAATTCCACGCACCACCAGGGAGTTCGAGATACTGGGAATCTGAAAGTGACTGGAAGAGCAAATCATGATGGCCTTGTTGAGTCAGTTATGTATGAACATCTGAAATTCTTCCATGGACTGCAATGGCACCCGGAGAGAATAAATCAGTATCAGATGTATGCTGCTTTGGTTAAAGCGGCGAGAAGTTCATGACCTTAGCATAAGAGGGCCATATGTGCCTCTGAGGCTTTTCAACACATCATCGCGAACGAAGCAGGAGATTGACATCTCAGGCGAAGAAGTCACGATATATGCCTGTGGGATCACTCCCTATTCGCCCAGCCATATCGGCCATGCCCGTCAAGCCATAGCATTCGACACCCTAGTGAGATGGCTAAGATTCCAAGATGTTCGTGTTAGATATGTTACAAATTTCACAGACATATCCGATACAATAATCGATGCTTCGAAACGAGAGGGTGTCAGCTTTCTTGAGGTGGCGAATCGTCACATATCGGATTACAGGATTTCGATGAATAGACTCAATGTGCTTGATGCTGATGCCTATCCAAGAGTTACAGAAAGTATTGAGGGGATTATCTCAATGATAGAAACCCTAGTGGATAAGGGTCATGCGTATTTGACAGAGGATGGAGTCTACTTTGAAATTGATACTGCGCCCGAAAAGTATGGGCAGTTAACCGGACAAACACTCGAGATGGTTCGATCGGGCGCAGGAGGGAGGGTTGCGTCCACCGGAGCAGGCAAGAGGGATCACAGAGACTTCGCCCTCTGGAAGATTGCAAAACCTGGTGAGCCGAGCTGGGATAGCCCCTTTGGAAGGGGAAGACCTGGTTGGCATATAGAATGCTCCGCGATGGTTCACGAACACTTCGGGAACCAAGTTGACATCCACGGGGGCGGGTCAGACCTAATGTTCCCACATCATGAAGCAGAGATATTCCAATCAGAGTGCTGTTTCAATGTCGAGCCTTTTGCAAAACATTGGATGCATAACGGGATGATAAACGTGGAGGGAGAGAAAATGTCGAAGTCTCTGGGTAACTTTTGGACAGTTTCCGACGCCATCGATGCAGTCGGTCCGATGGTGCTTAGATACGCACTCGTCAATGCACCATATCGACAACCGATTGATTTCAACCAAGTTCTTCTTGATGATGCTGAGAAGAATCATGGTAGGCTGATTGAATCGATCATATCAGCAGGAGGGGTCGATGTGGCAACTCAATGGGACGGTATTGAGACACTCAAAAATGCTGAAGAATCACTAATACGAGGAATGGATGATGATCTCAATACAAGGGTTGCGATTGCAGAGATGCAATCGGTGGTCAAGATACTGAGACAAGCAAATTCATCTCAGGATTCCTCAGTGGCCTTTGCCTGTGTGGGCTGGCTTTCAGCATATGCAGGCGATGTACTCGGGCTCCTTCCCGATGAAGAGGCGCTCCAGAACATGGTAGACCGCGCATCTGAACGACGCGAAGAAATGAGGGGAAAGGTCGAGGGCCTCATCGCGATGAGGGAGGAAGCACGCTCTGAACGTGATTGGGCCAAGGCAGATAGGATCAGGGACGAAATTTCCGAGCTGGGCGTAGTTGTCGAAGACGGAGAGTCTGGGGTAACCTGGAGAATGAAAGAACTTTGATTCACTTTCTACGGTTCCAGTTTGTCACTGCAACAGTTAACGAGCTTATTATTAGACCCAACAATCCCACAACCGCAATCCAGTAAATCGGTCCGCTTATTCTTGAGTCCTCTTCGTCAAGAGTCGCGGGGCCCGGTTCAGATGGTTCGCCTTCAGGCTCGAAGAAAGACCAGGCGTCCCTACACTCGACCCCGGCGGGCATGGAGAGCTCCGCGCAAAGTTGCCCGGGTACAGCAATTGCCCCTCCGACGGCTATGCTGCAATAATTGGTATCGGAAGTTACGAGGCATTCCTCCCCTGGAATCGTTCTAATGGATAAAGCACCACAAACAAGTTCTCGGCCCGAAGGAGTAGAAGGGACCCCTTCTGCAAGAAGTATGGACGATGTGGAGCGACAAGCCTCGAGATGAATGCCCTGAGATATTTCAACGGGGTGTGCAACAGTTGCGCCCAACGGGCCATATGTCTCGAATATTTGCGGGAGCTGTACAGGGTCGATGGTTTGAGAGCCGTCGCCGTTGTCGTTGTTTATACTCGTCTCTATGGGATCAGCTCCGCCGACTGTTCCCCCTACCCTGTGCCCATCCTGATCTAAATCAACATCATAATACATTGTCCACAGATCTATCGAACGCCCGTTTTGAAAAGTTGATGAGCGGTTCAATACATCGAAATATCTCTGATCTCCCGTGGTGAAGAGATATTCTATTGGGATTGTTTTACCCTGGTTGCATTGACTCAGATATTCCATCATATCCGCATATGTTTGCTGGGCCTCTGGGACTCCCTCGTAAGTAATGTCAATTGCCTTGCTAAAACCAACTCCATGTATGACTTCGACATCATCATCCATAGCTTGCATTATGTCCACGTCCCCATATACTGGAAGACCCCCTACAACTACGAGGCGTACATCTGGGTCAACTGCCTGGATCACATTCCTGTAGGGGTCTGCGTGGAACGTGTCAAGCACGACAAGGTCTGCAGCAAGGCCGGGGACGATTCTCCCTGTGTATTCGGACCAGCCAATGGCATCGACAACATTCGTCGATATTGTCTGGACGAGCTCAAAATCAGAAAATATGTTCCCAAGAACGTTCTGATCCCACCAATCAGCGGTTTTCAACTCGTGCATCGAGCTCTTGGAGCCTGATGGCCCCCAATCTGGGCCAATCATGATATTCACACCTTCTTCTTTCGCGGTTTTTATGTCAGTTGTTTCCCCATACAGGAGAAGATTGGAGGTGGGGGACCAAGCGATACTTCCGCCGACGTCGCCAAGAGCATTGAATTCTGTCTGAGTTAACGCTGTTCCGTGCACTATGACGATCTCGCCAACCAGCAAGTTATTCTGAACTAGGACATCGAACTCGGATCTGCTTGATTCATCAATTCCTTCTGCCAGATGTATGAACCATGCATCAAGAGTTCCCGAGTTATTTCCAGTCTTGATGTGATTTCCGATATAATCTGACTCCAACTCGGTCACCTTGGTATGAATTGAGTCCTTATCGAAATTGTACAGCTCGATATTTCTTGCAAGTATGGAATCGAACGTATCTGTATTTGAGTTAGCGCTTCCCTGAAGCGCGGTATTTCCCCCTGCGATTGCCCTCAATTCGGCAAATCTCATCGCGGATGAGTCGTACAGTGAACATCCGATATCCTTGGCATCCGAATATCCGGAATAAGACTGCCACTGGTAACGATTATCCCAACCATCAGTACCATGGTCCCACAAAGGTATCAAGTTGTATTTCGCATGATTGTGAGGATCTATGAATCCGGGATATATTGTCCCACTTGTGGGAATAGAAGTTACTCCCTCTGCTGCACTGGGAGCAGGTGATGTTGCGTCCCAAACCGCTTCTATCATACCATCTGTGACAAGAATTCGGCCCTGATCGATTACAGAATTCTCGGCCTCCATGGTCACTATCCTGCCTTCCAATACGTACGAACCACTGTGGACATCGTCTCTGACGCCATAGCAGGAGCCCTGTAGATGATTGGTTCCGACCCAAGGTTCGTCATTTGGGCCGCCCGGGGTCGGGCCCGAACTTATTTCCGACCACATGCCGTTAGAATCTAGACCGAAGGAAATGCCATACGAGGAGTTGCCAACATCATATGCAGATCCCTCCCATGTCTGGGGCCCATAATAACCCATACTATCCACCACTGTCTTTGAGCTATCTGAAAGCGTGACTGAGTCTCCTTCAAAGAAATCTAATTCAATCCTGGTTAGTGCTCTGAAAAAAGTGACGTATGCACCTGGCTCGATTACCGTGCCGAAACCGATAGAGCATGCTGGTGAGCCTTCTCCAGGCGTATCATCAAGCCACCAACCCCCGACATCAATAGGATCGTTCCCTGGATTATGCAGCTCTATGAACTGGTTAGAGTATCTCCCAATCTCCCCATCTCCATTCCAATCAATACCACCGTAATCAGCACTGTTAGGCGATACATAGACCTCCGTGACGATTATTCTTGAATCATTATTCTGTGCAACTACTGGAGTCGTTAGTTGGAGAAGAAGTAGGGCCATGGTGAATGCGGCTGCTCGGTTCACATTCGCTAGGCTATGAGTCGAGATATCAAATCATCTTATGATTGACAGATCCCGAAATCGACATATTAGCAAAATTTCCATTAGTGTCGATGTAGTGGTTGGATATAATGAGGAAATGGGCAACAGCCTTACTCTTGTCTGCAATGGTGCTCTCAGGTTGTATAGGTGAGGACTCTGGAGAATCGGAGAATGCTACAATGTGGGACGAAGGCCTCACACAACTTTCTCTAGAAGGGCTCGACGATATTCGGAACTTCTCAGTCGCACATGCTTTCGATAATGATTCCATAGGCGAGTCTAACTGGGCTGTATTTGGAAATGAAGAGGGCGGGAACTGCTGCGAGCATTATCTTGCCATTACCAAGGAAGGTTGGATACTGAATTTTGGGGGGGAGTACCCCACTTGGTCAGAAGATAGGGGCAGAACCTGGCAGGAATATATCCCATCTGTCTTCTCACAAATTGGATGCATGGAGCCCAAACCCACGGTTCCCGGGCAAGAAGGGCTTGGGGAAGGCAGCATAGTACAGGCCACCAATGGAGATCTGATTGCTATGGGGTGGTTCCCCTATCCCTCAACATCTGGTGCCGATCAGTTCTATGCCTTCTTCTATGATGCAGCTGATGAAGAGTGGAGCTGGTGCTTCAATAGGACCCCGGAGCCATTCTATGACAGATCTTGGCAAGTAGAAGTGATCGGCCCGATCAATGGAGGATTATATGGCAATGGGCCCTATGCAAGTTTGGTAATCTCAAACTTCTGGCATCAAGTTCAGAATGTTGGCGGACAAATCTCCACTGATGGTCTAAACTACGACTACTTCGGATTCCCAGATAGGGATTCGGACCTTCCCGCGATAGAAGTTGACCTAATGCCCGGGCCTCTTGGAAAGGAATGGGACTACACCAAACCCCACAAAGAAATGCGTGCATTCCCAGTCCCTTCGGGCGGCCTTTACTTTCCCGATTATTTTGTTGACGGGGACGACGCCTATCTGGACACTTCCCTGAATTGGTGGACAGGAGTAACGATGAATGGCTCATCACTTCCGTCCCAATATTGCTCATTCGATTCTAGCGGGATTCTTCACTGTGTCCGAGCAGACGGCATGACTCTCACACACATGATATCGTCTGATGGAGGGGAGGCGTGGAGAAATCAGACTTACGATCTTTCAGGAGTCGCATCTGAATTAGAGGAATGGGAGTTTCATTCAAATGGTTTCCATGATTTATTCGTTCTTAATGTGAGGTATCAATCGTCTAGTGGGCCGGATATCGACGTATCATGGCATGTTCGAGATTACTCTCAATCGCTTGAGCCGGATCTTAGAACGAATATTGGCCTTGGCGATCTAGACTCAACAAGTGGAGCGGGGAATGACATAAGATTTGATTTCGCCTCGATGGGCATTCTCCCGGATGGCGGTGCTGTAGTGGCATATCACGATTCGAGTGATCCCGACCCTCTCTTCGGAGTTGAAACGTTACTGCCTGTAGAATATAGTGCCCTATATGGGGCTCTGTAGGAACGTTTGAATGGAAAATATCGAAGACAAAGGCAAGGTGTGATTGGTGGAAACTATCGTTGTGGCAGCAGGGGCTTTCATCGCTGCTGCTCTCACTGTTCCTGCTGGTTTTGGGCTATCCACAATGCTAACCCCGTTCGTGTTGGCATTCATGCCGCCACACGAGGCAATAGCTGTCGTAGCAGTGGTACACGGCGCGCACAACGCTGCAAAATGCTGGAGCATGTGGGAGTGGATAGATTTCTCGGCCTTCAAGCGATATGGTGTTTGGCTGATTTTTGGGGCGTTGGCCGGTGCAGGATTGCAGAATCAAGTTTCACAGGATCCCCTGCTGGTCGTCGTCGGGTCATTTCTGGTGATTCTCCCCCTGCTCACGCTCTCAGAAAGGTGGACTGGATACATAATACCGGAAGCGAATGACAGAGTGGGTGGCTTTGGTTCTGGATTTATGGGGGGCCTGTCGGGCCACCAAGGTGCACTTCGTGCGATGTTTCTGACTCGTCGATTACCAGATAAAATGGCATATGCAGCGACTGCAAGTATCCTTGCACTTTGCGTAGACTTTTCCAGGATACCCGTTTACTTGGCATTTCGCAGCGATGATTTGATGGCTCATGCGCAAATATGCTCCATTCTAGTAATATCAGCGGTATTAGGTGCACGAATGGGGAAAAAGTGGCTTGAATCTCTCAAATCAGATTTAATTCAAAGAGGCGTAATGGCAGGCATCATGATTAGTGGATTTTACTACATCTATGAAGGATTGGCATGACTCTTGACTCGCTTTGATCAGCAAGCATCCGTTTTTTCCTACTCCCATACTAAATAGGAGAGGGTTTCGGGCGAGACAGAGGCATATCTTGGTTCGATTTTCAGATTTAGGGATTGAACCCAATTTGGTAGTTGCTCTTGAGGGAGCGGGTTTCACAGAACCTTTCGAGGTACAATGTGAAGCGATACCAGATGCAATGCTGGGGAGGGATATCTGTTGCAGAGCCCCCACGGGATCTGGGAAAACCCTGGCATTCGGATTGCCATTGATATCGAGGACTGCCAAAGCAGAATCGAAGAGACCCACATCACTAATTCTAACACCTACGAGAGAGCTCGCAGAGCAGATTCGTAACGTTCTACACCCACTTGCCCGCTCAGCTGGTCTAGACGTACTATCCGTCTATGGAGGGACTCCCTACAGGGGGCAATTGCGAAAATTGGATAGAGGCGTGGAGATATTGGTAGCATGCCCGGGCAGACTGATTGATTTACTCGACAGAGGTGCTTTGCGTCTTGACGATGTTGGGATCGTGGTTCTCGATGAAGCAGATAGGATGGCGGACATGGGATTCATGGAGCCTGTATGCGCCATACTTGACGAGTGCAGCCCGAATCGACAGACGATTCTGTTCAGTGCGACATTGGACGATGATGTGGAGGAGATAGTAGATTCATACCAGGACAATCCTGCAATAATCGGCATTGGTCCTGAAGAAGTAAGCATGGATAGCATGCAACATTTATTCTGGAAAGTTGAATCTAGGGGCAAAGCAGACCTATCAGCGTATATCACCGAAAAATGCGGCAGGAGCATCATATTCTGTAAAACAAGAGCAGGCGTCAACAGACTCGGCAAACAGATGGATGAGTTGGGTTCGTCGAATACTACTCTCCATGGCGGCATGAATCAGAACCAAAGAGATCGATCAATGAGAAAATTCAGCACAGGTCGTGCACGGGTTCTGATAGCAACTGATGTCGCCTCTAGAGGCATTGATGTCGATGATGTGGGGTGCGTTATCCACTATGACCCTCCCGAAAATGGAAAAGCGTACAAGCATCGAAGTGGGAGAACTGCTCGTGCAGGATCTACTGGGACAGTGGTCTCTTTAGTGCAGAGATCCCAGAATAGGCAGTATCGACGGATTCAGAGTCAAGTGGGCATAAGGTGCGATATTACAAATCCAGAGCCTGAAATCCTGGATGAGAGAGAGTTTGTCCTGGTTCCCCCTGAAAAGTCACAAGGTAAGCGAGAAGGCCACTCTCGTAACAACAACAAAAGATCCAGAAGATCTCGGAAGAGTAATCGCCACAAGGACTCGAACAAAAGCGGGGACAGGCGTAACAATAGGGGACGAAAAGGGAATAGGGGTCGTTCCAGAGGCAAGAAGAAGGCCGACTCCAGAGATTGAAAATTTAAGTTCAACCGCCTTGGGTTTGCCTTCCCTCTATGGCTATCAATAGAATCGCCGCTGCTGCAGCTATTCTCGGGTCCACGCCTGATGATTTTACGCCGGTTACAGACATTTTGTGAACAAATGGATTCATCTTCTGCGTGTATTTCACCGCACCCTTAGCCCCATTTACCCTCAAGTGAAATTGTTGAGGGAATATTATGGTAAGGTATGGGATGAAGCGACGGATTAGAGCAAGCCCCCCACTTTCTTCGCCGAGCGTCCCGATCACATTTCCCCCATCATCAATGAGCACCCAGGAGTCCCTTAGGATGGATTTCATGCCTTTTCGCCTTAGTGTTCCCAGCGATTCCCCCGTCTGTCCATCAACTATAGTGAAGCCTCCGGTGAAATCTAAGATTCCTTTTTGCTTGATTATCAATAGCTCTGAGGACTTGGATTCATCGGAGTACAGTCTGATGTCCTCTTTAAGCTTCAATGCAGCCATCTTTGAATATCCAATCATGCTATTCATAGATTCATCTGAATAGATGTGAAACTCCTCTCCAAGGATTTTCATCACCTTCTGTCGAACCATGTATCCGTCCGAATCGAACAAATGCGCCATATCCATCGCTTCACCTCATTGGTCATAAGTGAATTCGAGTAATGCATCGAGGAAAATCAAAAATGAAATGTCTGATTCTCTGGGTGCCCCCCCGACGTCGTTGGATAGAGGTTATATCCAGAACTGATCGCGCCGGAAACAATGTCGAAGTGGATCAAGGTTACAACTGAAGGCGGTATAACACGAATAAGAATGGATGCAATATGCGCTTATCAAGCAAGTGACGATGGCAAGAAGCTACTAATCTACACTAAGGATAATTCTCTCTTCGAGATAACGGACGACATAATGTCGACTCTTGGCGCCCTCGACTCTAAATTTGACCTTGAGTGATTCCTCTAGACTTTCGTGCCTATCAACACTAGTGTGCCATTCCAACCCTCTTTGGCGCCCGTGAAAAAGCTCTCGACCTTCTTGAAACCGGCCATCCTGAGCCCGTCTCCCCATTCCTCTGCTGAGAGTGTTGTCATATGGACGTCCAGGGACTCAGACCAGCCAAGGCTTGATTCATTTTCTAAGTAGTGATCTAACCCAACTGCAACAGAGCCTCCGGGGAGCACCCATTCCTCGTGTAAGGTCTTTAGAAATGATATTGGATCTTCCAAATAGTACAAGAATTCCATACTTAGAACCAGATTTACTGGGGCATTCGGAGACCATTCCGGGAGCATGCCGTGGAAATATTCACCTTCAGGGTCTATTGATCGAGCCTTGCTAATCATCATCTCAGAACCATCCACACCTGATGAGGATTTACAGCTTGGCATCTTCTTAAGTCTTCGAACAGCCCATCCATTTCCGCATCCTAGGTCTATAGCGCTGAACTCGGAAGGCAGACGCCCACTAACTGCGGAGATAATCGCATCCACACTTGGTGAGTGGCCTCTCTCCATGCCCTCATCACGATTGAGTTTCGCCCACTCGCTGAATAGATCCACGGCAGATGTACTAGACATATCCATAGGGACATGGTCGGGTATATCATGGATTACCAACAAAGTTTGGATATGATATAGTGAGGATTGCTCGATAACATGAGAGGGGTTGATTCATGGCTAGAGCGCTTGGAATTATTTTCTCCTTATACGATTATGCGGTCTTTGCAATCGTAGTATCGGTTATCCTAACGAATGAAATAATCGGAGGTGATTCTTTGTTTTCAGCGTATATTGGAATTTCTTTCTTGGTTGTATGGTATCTCGTAATTCCCCTTATTTTCCGATTTCTTAGAATCGTGATATCAGGTATTTCCGAACTCAATTAGTAGCCGGATGCTTCTGATTAGATTGTGTTAGACGTTTAGATTGAAAGATGTTTCAGAGGGTTGGCCGGGCTTTGCAGGCGTCAGGGACATCCCCCTGAGCGGGTTTGCCAGAGTCTGCACTCCCTTCACGCTCCATACTGCGCCCCTAGCGACAGATTGTATGTCGCAAATTGCTTGACCGATTGTATTTACTGGCGCACAAGGTATTCCCTCCAATACGTCCTCCCAATGACTTCTTGTGTTATTTTTGAATATCTTGGACAGTGTCCTCTCAACTCCAATTCTTTCTTTCACCCTCCCTGAATTAGTAGACCATGATTCCGGGCAGCCTATCTCGAGAATCTCGACCATCCGCTGCCATTGTGAGTCGCTTCCTACTGCCAGCACAAACCACCCATCTGATGCTTCGAAGGCACGATAAGGCACCAAATTTGGGTGTGCACTCCCCATTGGTAGTGGGTCTTTTCCTGATGCAAGCTTGTTCTGTGCTTGGTTTACAAGTGCAGAAATAGCGCAATCCCATAGGCTGATATCTATACGCTGAGATTCTCCCGTTTTCTCTCTGTGAAGAAGCGCGGCTAGTATGGCGGATGTGGCATGAAGGCCTGTTATGACGTCGATCCAAGCAACACCGACTTTGACCGGTGGTCGTCCCTCCTCCCCTGTGATGGACATGATGCCTGATCTTGCCTGCAAAGATAGATCGTATCCTGGTTCTGATGATCTTGGCCCAGTAGCGCCGTATCCGGATATCGAGCAAAGTATTGTGTCATCCGGAAGTTCCCCGACCAATCTATCGAAAGTTCCGGGGCGAAAGTTTTCCACGACTATGTCTGCCTGGGCAACAAGATCTCGAAGTTTTTTGCCGTCCTCCTTGAGATTCATCCTAATTATCGTCTTGCCGCGGTTGCATGAAAGGAAGTATGCAGCTACATCCCCCCCATCAAAACCAGTCGTGAAAGGGGGACCCCACCCTCTTGTATCGTCGCCCCAGGGCGCCTCAATCTTGAGTACATCTGCTCCTAGGTCTGCGAGATTCTGTGCAGCATACGGGCCTGCTAGAACCCTTGACAGGTCGAGTATCTTCACGCCCTCAAGCACTTGCTTCATATTGAGGGGGAGGGGCGGGGGCGATTCAATCCTCGGATGGAGATACTGTGAATCCGATCATTGATCCATCCAGCTCGAAGGACGACTCCATTGGAGATTGGTCATCAGACCTGCGTCCTGATATCGACCTTGTTTCGGAGAGTATGTGATTCCAATCGTCCTCTGCTAATTCGGGGGATCCCGCGGAAAGCGATAATTCGAGAGATATGGATGCTTCGATCCTTAGATTGAGTTCTTTTCTCTTGGCCTGAACTCGACGAATTATGTCTCTCGCAAGCCCTTTGGATAGTAATGCCTCGTCCAGAGAAAGGTCTAGAACGAGAGTTACATCTTTGCCTCCGCTCTCCACGGTCATCGCCGCAAAGCCCTCTTTCTCCACTCTTCTGACTTCCACGTCCTCCATCTCTATCTGATATCCCGCTAGATATGCTATTCCCGCTTGTATTTCTAGCAAGAATGAATCTGGATCGATTTCCGAGAATTCATTCAGAACAGCAGGTAAGTCGGAAGTGCATTTCCTGCCTAGGCTTTTCCTATTGGGCTTGAGTTCCATCTTTTGGAATCGTTCTAGATCATCTTCATGCTCTAAAGATTCGACATTGAGTTCTTCTGAAAGTATGTCTTTCAAATCCCCTAGGTTCGCATCGCCCACGATCCAACCTTTCTTGCATGGCAGCCTCTGTCTGCGAGATGATTCGACCCTTATTCTACGACCAGTCTCCGCCAGGTTTCTGGCGAGGTCCATGCGAGACTCTAGTTTTGTATCTCGAGGCGGCAATGTGCTATCCATGGCCTCGGAACCACAGGGCCAATCTGCAAGGTGGACTGACGCGCCAGTCAAGTCCCTGTGTATCCTATCTGGCATGAATGGTGCTATTGGGGCCATTATCCTACAAGTAACCAACAGCACTTCTCGCAATGTGTGGTGGCATGCCGCCTTATCAGCGCTCTCGGCTTCGTCCCAGAGTCTTCTTCTTGATCTCCTGACATACCAATTCGATAGATCATCAACAACGAAGCGTTCGATTTCCCTCCCAGCTTTATGGAAATCCCATGCCCTGAAGAAAGAGTCTACCTTGTCAGCCATGTTGCTAACTTGAGAAAGGATCCATCGATCGATTGACGGCCTATCACTCATATTCGGGGCATCATCTTCGCTGACTCGGTCGAATGAGTCCAATGCAGCATAATCGGCATGGAATCTGTAAACGTTCCACAGAGTCAGGAACATCCGCGCATAGGACTCCCTTACTCCGTTGGGGTCGAAGTTTGTAGGCTGCCAAGGAGAGCTTTGAGTGGTCATATACCACCTAATCGCATCTGCGCCCTCCAAGTTGAAGTGGTCCCAGGGGTCAACTACATTCCCTCTTGATTTACTCATCTTCTTTCCATGCTTATCGAGTATATGTCCGAGAGAAAGGCAACTCCTGTAAGTCGGTTTATCGAATACTGTTGTTCCAACGGCCAATAGCGAATAGAACCACCCACGAGTCTGATCTACTGCCTCACAAATGTAATCCACTGGAAATGACGATTCGAAGATTTCCTGATTCTCAAATGGGTAATGCCACTGAGCAAATGAAGCACATCCGGAGTCGAACCAGCAATCCATGACGTAGGGCTCACGGTTCATCTTTCCAGAGCATCCCTCGGAGGGGCAAATAAGCTTGACATTGTCCACATATGGCCTATGCAGCTCTTTGGGCATATTAGATTCGTCAGACAGCATAGCTTCCATTTCGCTACGGCTACCGACACAATGCTCGTGACCGCACTCACTGCATATCCAAACAGGTATTGGGGTTCCCCAATACCTTTCCCTGCTTATTGCCCAGTCTTTCAAATTGGAGAGCCATTCCCCCATTCTGCCTGTTCCTGTCGAAGGAGGAGCCCACTCAACGGAATCGTTATGCTGCATTATTGAGTCCCTAACAGCAGTCATACGGACGAACCAGCTATCCATTGCATAGTACAACAGCGGATGGTCAGTCCTCCAACAATGAGGATAATCATGCAAATATTGGTGTTCCCTGTAGAGCTTGCCAGATGATTGTAGAAGGTCAATAATAGAGTCATCACATTCTTTGACATATCTTCCGTCGAGTTCCGGATGAGTTCCTTCAAAGAATCGACCATTCATGTCCACAGTATGCTGTGCAGGAAATCCGACCTTCATTCCGAGATTGTAATCATCTTCCCCGTACATAACCGCAGTATGCACTATTCCGGTTCCATCCGTTGTTGTTACGAAGTCTGCAGCCACCACTGTCCAAGCAGCTGGATGGTTGTTCCCGTTGATAGCACCTGGGAAGGGGGAGGCGTATTTCCTCCCTTCAAGATCAGAGCCTTTGAACTCGGATATGACTTCCACCTTGTGTCTAAGCACATGGCCCATCAATTCCTTTGCCAAGATCATCTCTTCGCCTACTTCTGCACCACCTCTTCCATCCCATGCGCCAGACGGGCTTTCTGTGATTCTAACTCGTACGTAATCCACGTCCGAGCCGACGGCTAGGCCGACATTTCCAGGCAATGTCCACGGCGTGGTAGTCCAAGCTAGTATGGACGCCTCATCGTCAACAAGTTGGAACTTGACGAAGACAGCAGGTTCTGAGACTTCCTTGTATCCAAGAGCCACCTCATGACTAGAGTATGAAGTGCCTGTCTGAGGGCAGTATGGCAATACTTTGTGGCCTCTGAACAATAGACCTTTGTCGTGCATCTGCTTCAGTGACCACCACGCTGATTCGATGTAATCGTCGTGCAGGGTCACGTATGGGTCGTCCATGTCGACCCAGAAACCCATTCGCTCAGTCATTTCTCGCCATGCCTGCTCATAGGTCCAGACGCTCTCCTTACATGCTTCATTGAACGCCTCCATCCCGTATGCTTCGATTGCCTCATTGGACATCAAGTCCAATCGTTTCTGAACTTCAATTTCGACGGGCAGGCCGTGTGTGTCCCATCCTGCTTTTCTCTCGACTACTCGCCCCTCCATCGTCTTCCACCTGCAGACCATGTCTTTGTACAGCCGAGAGAGGACATGGTGAATTCCGGGTTTGCCATTTGCTGTGGGAGGGCCTTCGAGAAATATGAATGGCTTTCCAGAGGTTTTTCTGTTTTCTATGGACGACTGGAATGTATCCTCATCATTCCATAGGCGGATGAGGTCATTTTCCAGTGCTACCGGGTCAAGGCGGCCTCCCTGCTTAGACTCCATCGGGCCTCTCGACCCGGGCTATTGATTTCAATGTCCCCCGAAAAGATGGGCACTAACTTATGCCTAGGACGCGTGCAATAGTCCATTAGCGGCCATCTATTGTGGTGGTTCGTGGAAGATTGGGGGAAGCTCTGCGGAGATATCTCGAAGTGGATCAAGAAATACGCTGATGAGAATGGGATATCTGCTTTAGTTGTGGGCGTTTCAGGTGGCATCGACTCCGCTGTCACTTCGACACTGTGTGCAAAAAGTGGATTAGAAACAATTGCAGTCAATATGCCAATACATCAAGACTCGTCCCAATACGACTTGGCGAAGCGCCACATAGATTGGCTGGAATCAAGGTGGGCTAATGTGAGCAATCACCTAGTTGATTTAACCGAATCCTATGACTCATATGTTGGAGGGGCTCTTGATGGTCTTGAGATATCAGAGATATCATTGGCGAACACAAGGGCAAGATTACGGATGACCACACTTTACGCCATAGCTGGTTCCAGAAAGGGCATGGTGGTTGGAACAGGGAACAAAGTGGAAGATTTCGGAGTGGGATTCTTCACAAAATATGGAGATGGGGGCGTCGATATTTCACCTATTGCAGATTTGCTGAAATCAGAAGTTTACTCCCTTGCCAAGGAAATGGGCATAATTGAAGATATACAAAATTCGGTTCCAAACGATGGATTGTGGGCGGACGGCAGGACGGATGAAGACCAAATCGGCGCAACCTATGAGGAACTTGAATGGGCGATGGCACAAGTTGATCGGACTCAGCGAGAAGATTTTTCTATTCGTCAAAAAGAAGTATTATTGATTTATCAGAAACTGCATGAATCTAACTCCCACAAGATGAATCCGATTCCGATTTATATCAAGAATTCTTAATCTGGATGGCCGGAGTTGCTTTATGGTGTCCGAAAATCTTGAGGAGCCTGAATTCGAAATAATCAAGATTTACGATGGTTTTGAAGTAAGGAGATATCTCGATACGATTCAAGCAAGAGTGGTCACCAATGGAATGAATTACCGCAATTCGACTGGAGCCTTTAGGCGTATTGCGTCATACATATTCGGAGGCAATGATCAATCTCGGAATATCGCAATGACTGCACCAGTACAAATGTGGGAATCTGACGATTCCTACGTTATGGCATTCACCATGCCTTCAGAGCATGGGATGGGGGATCTCCCAAAACCTGCTGACTCGGGGGTTGAATTACTTCATGTGAAAGGGGAAGTTGTGGCTGTTCTGAAGTTCTCAGGTCTTTCTCACCGCAGAAAAAGCTTGAGGATGATGAAGAAATTACTCTCAATGATTGAAAATAATCGACTTGTTGCCTATTCCCAAGCTAGATTGGCAGTTTATGACAACCCGACATCGACCCTTCCCTTTATGCGCAGAAATGAGATAATTCAACCGATAGAATGGGACGGGGGCGACGAAAATGGCGTATAGTCTGAAGGTTTCAGGGATAGACGCTATTTTAGAAGCAATTTATGAAGGACGGCCAGTGACTCGTATACTTGTTCTAAGAGAAGCTCAATCGGAGGCGCTGGACAGGCTACTCGTAGAAGCCTCAATACGTAAATTGAAGGTCATCGAGGGCTCAAAGAATGATCTTAGGAGGATGGCCAATATGCCATTTACCTCAGAACCCCCGAAAGCGCTTGGTCTGCTCCACAGGGATCCTTCTGCAGAGGTTAGCGAGATAATGGCATCTGGAGGATTAATTTGGTTACTTTCGGGGGCTCAGTATCCCGTTAATATCGGATTTGCAATCAGAACAATCGAAGTAAGTGGAGGCTCTGCTGTGTTTGTAGATGCTGATCTTAATTCCGAGGGGCGGAAGGCATCTTCTAGAGCGTCGATGAAAGCAGACCGGTTCATCCCCGTGAAATGGATGGGTTGGCGTGAAGCATCAGATTTGGCCAGAGCTCACAATTATCGCATAATTGGGATTGAAGATTCTGGAGATGTGGAACCTTGGGATGTCGATTTGACGGGGCGATGTATGCTTGTGATAGGAGGGGAACGACATGGCATCTCAGCGGACCTGCTCCAGGAGTGTGATTCCATAGTGAAAATTCCAATGCAGGGTTTCGTACCATCATACAATCTTCAAGCCCCGCTAGCAGTCGTAGCAGCCGAGGCTTTACGACAAAGTCGCAAGAACGTTTGAATCATTGGTACTGGGGGGATGGACATGGGCAAACTATCCAAGGTGTTCTCAGTCATCCTAATCTTATTGGGCGGGATATTACTTCTTGCTTGGGCGGGGAGTGGTTACGCAATCGGCCTCTACGAGGAGGGAATTGAAGAAAACTGCGATACGACTGTTGGAACGATAGCCCAAATTACCGATTGGGATGAAGGCAGATGCGATGACGCAAGGGACAACATGGAGAAATTAGAAGATTACAGGCCGTTCATCCTTGCTTCGGGGGCGACAGCCTCAATTCTGGGATTAATGGTGTTATTCAGATCTTAGATTAACGCCTCATTTCTTCCCTAATTCTCTTTTTTGTAGCGGCCCAGCCACAAATCATGCAATCCGAGAGGTCGTGCCTTCGTGCCTGGCAGTGATCTCTGCCGAAGAAGATTATTTGCAAGTGCCTTTTATTCCATGTGGACTCCGGAAAAATGGCTTTCAGATCATATTCGGTTCGTTCGACCGTAGTACCTCTGGACAGGCCCCATCTAGCAGCCAAGCGGTGTATGTGGGTGTCAACAGGGAATGCGGGTACCCCAAAGGCTTGGGCCATGACGACGCTTGCTGTTTTATGGCCGACACCCGGAAGGGTCTCTAGATAGTCCCAATTCGGCTCAATTTCACCACCTCTATCGACGATAATCTCAGCCATTTTCTTGAGGTTTTTTGCCTTGGTTGGCGCCAATCCTACTTGCCGAATTGCAGATCGTATATCCTCTACATCCAGAGAGGCCATTGCGGCGGGTTTTGATGCGAGTGCGAAAAGCCCGGGAGTTACCTCGTTCACTTTCTTATCAGTTGTCTGTGCGGAAAGCATGACTGCCACTAGTAGCGTGTATGGGTCTTGGTGGTCGAGTGGTATAGGGGTATTCGGGTACAAGTTTTCGAGAATTACACTGATTCGTTGGGCCTTCTCTATTCGCCTCATTGCTCTACCTCACTAGATCCCCTGTACCCCATTATGAATGCAGACATAATCAGCGCTCCGGGAACTGCATAGCAGGTTAGATACTGCCAATCTTGCCAGGACTCGCTACCTCCGAAAAGAATCCACAATGATAGCCCTGCTACGAACGCAGGCAGCACCGTAACGGATGCGAAAACGAGTGCTCGGCCGAATCCCATTGTTTCGGGGCAGGGGAGGTGAGATAAGAGGATTCGTTATTATCCAAGGATCTCATCCAATTCATCTCCTGACCTGGTATTGAGGACGTCTTCTGCGCGGAGCCATCCCTTGCGCGCTATGTCCACGCCATATGAGATATCAGAGAGGCCCTCTGTACTATGTGCATCCGGGTTGATTACAATAGGCACCCCATTCTCTTTAGCTACCTTACAAAGCTTCCAATCAAGGTCGAGACGGAATGGCGATGCGTTGATTTCTATTGCCTTGAGCGTGCCGTTTGAGTTAATCTCGCCCATCCTTTCGATGATCTGGATCATATCGATTGGAAATCCGTCTCTTGCTTGAAGAATACGGCCCGTTGGGTGGCCTAGTATGGTGAACGTTGGATCTTCAACTGCTTTGATTACTGCATCAGTGTTGTCCTGTTCATCCCTTGACCTCCACGAGCCGATGGCGTGTACTGAACCTATCACGTGATGGAATTGATTTCTAACATCTGGAGTGTAGTCCAACTTTCCATCGGGGAGTATGTCGCATTCCGTGCCGTGGAACATCCTGAATTTTTCATTCTCATCCGTCCATTTCTCATTTAATGCACGGATCAGATCACTCTGAATGGAAACCTCAACAGGGTCTACGCCTATACTTCGACCTCCGATATTCAATGCAGGGGAGTGTTCTGCGATTCCAAGATACTCCCAACCCAGATTCATCGCTGCTGAAGCCATTTCCTCGAGAGTGCAAGAGCCGTCAGAAGCAACTGTGTGATTATGTAGCGCGCCTCTGATCATATCCGATTCTATTAGGTCGGGGATACCATTCACCGAAGCTGCCTCGATCTCACCCATATCTTCCCTGAGTTCGGGAGTTACCCATTGAAGCCCGAGCATGGAATATATGTCTGCTTCATTTTCACATGAGAGCGTGTGTGTGGCCGCATCTATACCCTTCAAGCCAACAGCGAGTTGCTCAGGAATAAGTCCGAATTCATTGAGTCTTAACCCGTTATCTATTGCAATCTGCCTCATGCGTATATTATGCTCTTTTGAGCCGGTAAAGTATGCCAATGTGAATGGGAATGTCTCGGACGACACAATTCTTACTTGAGCGTCTATGGTTGCATCTTCAGAGCGATCAAGAATGGCCTCATTGAGGGCGTCGTCGATACTGCCAGTTGGGAATGAAGAATCCAAAACACTCTGCTCAAGGATGAGGCTGATCTTTGACTCGCCATGGCCTTTGATATCTGCAATTCCTGGTAAGTTTAGAATCGATTGGATTACTGAAGAACGATTCTCAGGACGTGTTGCCACTACTACATCTAGGTCTCCGATAGTCTCCCTCCTGCGTCTGGCGCTTCCCGCGAGTTGCGCCTTCTCAACTCCGGGGATATTGGAAATTCTGTTTTCTAGGGCCAGTCCGAATCTTAACCCCACATCTAATCTAGTCCTGCCTTTATTTCTTCGAAAAAGTTCGATTCCCTCCAGGTATCTCTGTTGGCTTTTCTCTCCGAAACCTTGCAAAGAGGCGACCAGATTTTTCTCGCATGCAGATTTTAGAGAATCTATTGATGAGACGTCTAGTTCTTTGGACAATATCCTGGCTCTCTTTGGCCCTAATCCCGGGATTCCTACCATCTCAACTAAGCCCGGCGGGACTCTATCGTAGAGGGATTGTAGGTCCCCCCATTCACCAGTCATAACAATATCCACAATTAGAGATGAGAGTCCTTTCCCTATTCCTTTGATGTCGGTCAAGGCATTTGATTCGATGACATCTACCAAATGACGATTCATCTGCCCAAGGGCTCTGCTTGCATTCTGATATGCTCTTACTCTGAATGGATTTGCTCCGTCGAGTTCCAGGAGAATTGCCACCTGATCGAAAACTTTCACAATTTGACTTTTTGTGAAGTACGGGGGGCCTTCTCGACGAGTAGTCGGTAAACCCCACCCCCTGACACGCGCCATGGGCTCCTGTTAGGGAGGTCGTCTATCGTTGTGTGGATTGCACTCCTCCCAGAAAGTTTCACACACATGTCGCTTCAGGCGTAAGTATGGGTCTGGTTGACACTCTTGAGACTCTGTCGGTGAGCTTATGTGGAATCTCTGTCATCTTGTGGATGAGTATTGGCACTATCGCACGTTCTGAGAAAGCAGAAATCGTGGGCCAGCGTACCATAATGTCATTCTGCATATTGGCAAGTATCCTCCTATTCTCACTGCACTACCTTGGAGGGGATTTGTGGGGTTCCCGTAACGCGGCGAGGCCGATGGCAGTCTTCTCCCTGGTTCTTGCCGCTGCTTCCAACCTCAATCTGAAGGGGAAGGAAGTACAGGGAGAAGTTAACCCTCATCAAATTCGTCGCCTTCGAGCAGAGAAAACTGACGATTGAGTAGTTCTTCATCATGATTCGATGCCAAGTTTTTCATTAATGAATGACCTCATGTAAGCAGGAAGTTCGCCATTTACAAAGATCACGTCGTTGACTTGATCGAGTTTCATCAGAGAGTAGTATATTTGCATGGCAGTCATTGGTGTGGAGCTGCAACCGGTGCATCCCCCCTCCAAGGAGATGGTAATGATCCCTCCGGATGTATCCATGACGTTAACCACCCCATCATGGGCATCCAAGATGGCCTGAACTGGACCTACAGAATCGAGGATTGTCTGGCGGTCTAAGCCCGTCATGGTGTTCATTGGGAGAGGGGTTGGCTATGAAACAATTGAGGTATTGTGATGACGAATTGGGCTATGAGTGGATATCGGCTTAAATACCGAACCTAGGTCGAAGTCTCAGCCTAACTGGTGATATTATGGACGGAGAACAAATTGGAATCATGGGGATGGGAGCAGGAATATTGGGTCTGCTCATAGCTTTCATGCTATATCGAAAGGTAGATTCAATCGAGATTGAAAACAAAACAGTAGCTACCATCACTGCAAGAATTCAGGATGGGGCAATGGCTTTCCTCATGGCTGAATATAGAATGCTAGCGATATTCATTGTCGTTGTTGCTGCACTATTATTCGCAGGTGGCGAAGATAACGGTCTCGGTATGGAAACCATGGTTGCTTTCGTTATTGGTGCCCTATGTAGTGTGGCTGCTGGATTTAGCGGGATGCAATCCGCAACAAGTGCAAATGGACGAACTGCACAGGCAGCCGCAAATGGGGGGCAGGCAGCCGCACTCACCACCTCGTACAACGGCGGAGCGGTGATGGGGCTGGCAGTTGGAGGGTTAGGGCTATTCGGCATCTCTCTGATGTACTACCTCACAGATCCAGTTGGCGGAGAGGGTTTCCTTTCTGTTGAGAATGTTGCTGGATTTGGAATGGGTGCATCGTCTATTGCACTTTTCGCTCGTGTTGGAGGCGGCATTTACACGAAGGCTGCAGATGTTGGCGCTGATCTAGTTGGCAAGGTAGAGGCGGGCATTCCCGAAGATGATCCCCGTAACCCGGGCGTAATCGCTGACAATGTTGGCGACAATGTTGGAGATGTAGCCGGGATGGGTGCGGATATTTTCGAGTCATTCGTAGGCTCGATCATCGCTGCAATGGTCATCGCTCAAGCCAGCGACGACCTTGGTGCTGATTACCTTATGATACCAATTGCCCTAGCCGTTGTTGGATACGTCTCCTCAATCATCGGAGTGTTTTCGATTGGCGGCATGAAAAATATGCATCCTGGTGCTGCTTTGCGGAACACCACATTCATCGGTGCTGCTTTATTCATCGGAGGAGGGTATCTTGCCTTGAGTTATTTGGAATTGGATACTACCGTAATTCAAGCAGTGGCTATTGGATCGTTAGTTGGTATTCTAATCGGACTTGTCACTGAATACTACACAGGAATCGAACCTGTCTTTGGAATCAAAGTACGGGCTATACCATATATCGGAGAGGCGTCGAAAACTGGAAGTGCCACAAATGCAATTGCAGGACTAGCTGTAGGAATGCAATCGGTTTTCATCCCCGTTCTTCTCATGGCTGGTGGAATTTACTTTGCTAACGACGTGATGGGCGGCGGAGATGCTGGCCTCTACGGGATTGCTATGGCCGCTATGGGAATGCTGGGGACAGTCGGCGTTACCATGACGGTGGATGCTTATGGGCCAGTTGCGGATAATGCAGGTGGAATTGCAGAGATGTCGGGGCTAGGGAAGGAAGTTAGAGAAATCACCGATGGCCTAGATTCAATTGGGAACTCTACCGCTGCTATAGGAAAGGGATTCGCAATAGGAAGTGCAGCGCTAACTGCTCTGGCACTGTTCGCTGCATACAAGACTAGCGCTGGGCTTGAGGCGGCAGATCTTTCTCTGACCAATCCTGAAGTTGTGATCGGCCTACTAATAGGTGGTGCTTTGCCTTTCGTTGTGGCTGCCATGACAATGAAGTCAGTAGGGCGCGCGGCGGAGGAAATGATTACTGAGATTCGTCGGCAATTCAGAGAGATTGACGGCCTATTGGAAGGTCGAGAGGGTGTTGAACCAGACAGTGCCACTTGCGTTGATATTTCTACACAAGCAGCTCTACGCGAGATGATTATGCCTGGATTAGTTGCAATTGGAAGCCCTGTCGTGATTGGATATGTGCTCGGACCAGCGGCTCTTGGCGGCACTCTAGCTGGCGCAACAACGACCGGCGTATTGATGGCCCTTTTCATGGCAAACGCTGGAGGGGCTTGGGACAACGCCAAGAAAGCTATCGAGCAAGGCGAGATTCCCGGTGCTGAGAAAGGCGATGAAGCTCACTCCGCTGCAGTTGTCGGTGACACCATTGGCGACCCATTCAAGGATACCAGCGGGCCTTCGTTGAATATCCTGATCAAGTTGATGTCGATTGTATCGGTTGTTATCGCTGGCCTTATCGCTTAAACGAGAAAATCGGGGTTTCTTTGGCCGGTTACGGGAAATCGCTTTCCCGCATGCGCTCTTCGAAGGGACATGATCGGGCATAAGTTGTTATCTGCTTTAGCAGTCCTTTCCATTGCTCTACAAGGATGCATGGGCTCTACAAACAGTATACTTGGAGGCAGTGAAGATCTTGAAGTTCCCGAGTGGGAAATCGGTGATTGGTGGCTATTCACATTCACCACGCCTGAATTCTATGACGACTCTGCACGTCTTGTAGTAGCCACTGTGGATGAAGAGGAGGATGGGACTGCGTATATGCTTGGAATATCTTCGGAAGAGGAGGCAAGAAGGCATGCAGTTCTCAATCACAACCCATTCCTTGGTAGAATTACCCATTCGACACTGGGAGTATTTGAAAATGGATTTGAACAATCGGTGCTCTCATTCCCACTTTCAAGCAACTCATGGACATTTACTCTTTTCGACGTAGATTGGGAGGCTCGTTCGACTCTAGAGGGCGAAAGGGCGTATGTGACAGCAACAGGATCGGATGGAGGTATCTTGACCTATACATACGACAAGTCAGTGGGATTCATCACCTCATTCGTCAGGAAGGATTCTGATGGCCTCGAATTGCTAAGGATTACTCTTGCTCAAAGTGGCTCAGAGCATGAAGGAGAAGTACATTTCATGAGAGGTAAAGATCTTCTTTCTAAGGATTATGAAAACAATGGGCCAAATGGAGACGTGGAAGACTCTTTTCTTGTCCAAGAACATCCCAATGACGGATCATGGGACGAGATGATCTATCTGATGGATGCATCCGCAGGCGGAGGAGGCTCTAGCATCACATTCACCCTTCGAGATCACACCTCATCATCAGTGCTCGAAAGATTCTGGGGGCCCGGCTCTTCGGAGTCCGGGACATTGGGGACCATCCCCTCGCCCAGCGGAGAATATACTCTGACAGCTAGTTTCACAGGTCAGACCGAGCTCAGCATAATGATTGCCGGAGGGATAGGATACTCATGGAGTCTCTGAAATGGCAACCACGAATAATTTGGTGATGCTTCACGGGATGACGGGGACCTCAGTGAAAATGAGGCCCCTGGCCGAATCTCTCGCTCCAAATAATTGGGGTATTGTCTGTCCTGAGGGCACATATGTTCATCCAAGAAGTGGGCGTGCTTGGTGGGTTCGGGAAGAAATTATTGATGCGGTGACGCCCGCTAATCAAATTCTAATGTCCATGAAGGGTCTCGAACAGAGCCTCCCTGAAGGGAAAATGATCATCGGAGGGTTCTCTCAAGGCGGCGCTATAGCCTCGGCGATGCTTGAAACGAGTATCGAGGAGCGTATTGTGGGGCTCGTACTTCTAGCAACCATGACTGTGCGAGGGGAACAGCTTCAAAAGATCCTCAGATCGATTCGCCCTCGAACTGTGGTGTGGATGCACGGTGAGAGGGATCATATCGTCAATATTGATGATGGTTTGAAGCTAGCCACCATTTTCAAGGACGCTGGATGGAAAGTAATCCAACTTCGCCATGGAAAGGGACACATGGTTGACTTAAGTCAGAAGGGTTCACTCGTGGATGCGATTAGGATGATGTCGGAAGAAGATTAGAGATATCTCTTCAGTTCATCGAATCCTCCGACGAATACTGCTTCCTCTCTAAGATCGAAAATGATTGGTACGGTTCTATGCCCTGTCGCCATTATCAAGTCAGATCGTAGCTGGACATCATCATCTAGATTGATTTCAGTGTATGTCATGCGAAAGCCTTCGAGGAGCCTCTTTGCGGCCACACAGTATCCGCATACTGTCTTTGAGAATACTAGGAAGTCGGTTTCGACTTCCTCAAACTGATGGAGCGGGTTTTTCATCGATCATCACATCGCCTAGGATTGGTTCGAATATTTCTGGCTCATCTTCTGAATGTGTGTCTTCGCTCTCAAGGATCCTGTCAGTCTCGTCCTCATCAATGAATACAAGCATGAACACTGTTACGAGGGTCAAAGCAGCACCGATATAGATAGCAGATTTATAGTCGAATACCGAAATCATCCTCTCTGTTAGAGTGTATGCAAAGACGCCTGAAAGATTGAACAGAGACATGTATGCTGTGAATTGGGTTCCCCCTACCTTGCTCCATGTCAGCCTCATACTAAGCGAAATAATGCATATCCATGCCATCCCGCCAACGAACGCTTGCGCAATAAGGTAAACAGTCATTATCGAGGTGTTGGACCAGAGGGGTTCTAGAAGTGCGAAGCAAGCATTTGCAAGGGCCAATACAGTAAATCCAACCATTGCAACTCTCCTGACGCCGAATCTATCTCCCAGTAGACCTCCGATAATTTGGCCGATTAGCGCGCCGAACACTACGATGCCCCCGACTATTCCGTTATATTTCGCTTGGGACCAGCCTGCTTCGTTAATGAAGATGTCAATCACAATTGGGCCCACGAATATGTAGAGCTCAGAGAGCAAGCAGAGTCCAATCAATAGCAGAGCAGAACGGACAGAGAACGCCTTTGTAAGATAGAATGAGGTTTCAGCTACACCTCGTCTTGTCCCCTCGGGGAGACGTGCTAATGGATTCGTCACACGGTAATCGCTTGATCCGAGCATCCCCCTGGCGGAAAGAGCAAAGGCGGCGAATGATAAGAGGAAGAAAAGGTAACTCACCGGATTTGTAATCTGTCTGATGTTATCACCCATCTTGAAATCGATGGTGAAGACATCTATTGCGAATCCAAGTACCCACAACGAAAGAGCCGCTATCGCAAAGAATGCGGATAGGGATATTTTTCTACTGTCCAGTGTAAATCCGACTTTCCGGGCGAGCTTGAATCTCTGCTCTTCCAGCCATGGCTCTGAGGGCATCTCAGAGTCGCTATTGTCAATGGCCTGAGTGTCGCCTTGGCCATCAGAATCATCCTCCCAATGACTCTCATCTGACTTGGACCAAGGAAATAATTTGACGCCCGGCCTCTCAACCATGGTAAGTGGGACCAGCAATATGAGCGAAAGGAGTACGAGTTGAATGGCAATCACGCCGCTGATGCCGATTTGAGTGACTGATACCCCGAGTACTGCACCGCCGACGATGATTCCTGCCCTCTTGGCTGCAAACATGAATCCGTTAGCCTTCGCCACCTCGTTTGGCTCTAGTATCTCCACCGCCAGTGCATCGGTGCCAACATCTTGCAGGGAAGCGAAAATGTTGTGCACGAACAATAAGCGTGTTACCAGGTCTATCTCAGCATTCAAGTCGGGCACTAGGAGTAGAGTGCCTAGTGTGACGACCATACCAGCTTGGGCTATCAGCACCCATTGTCTTCTAGCACCGTATCGGGGTATGTTTACTGCATCTACGACTGGACCCCATATCCACTTGAATGTCCACGGCAACGCGACTGTAGCAAATAGTATGGCTATATCCCCAATCGGAACCCCGTTGTCAACCAAGTATGCTGCGAATGTGACGCTGGCAAAACCCCATGGAAGGCCTTGAGCAAAGTAAAGAATACATAGCGTCAGAAGCCTCTTAGTTCCATTCTCGGTAAGAGGTCCTCCTCGTCGTATCTCGGCCGAGAATTTCCTAATCCCGCCCGTAAATGATCCGAGTGGATCTTCTCGCCAATTTGAAGAGGGTGTTGATTCGCTATCTTCATCCTCATTTTCTTGCTTCTTAGCGGGGCTTGTGGACCAGTCTTCCCTCAGGGCGGTCCATCCGAGAAGTGCAAGTGTCGCTAGGAAGGGGATGAAGAATACATATGCTCCAATTGATGATTGGCCCCCTGCGCCTCCGCTGGAGCTCGCTAGTTCATCCACGAGAACTACTCTTCGGGCATCCACGGGAGACATCCTCTCGTCGCTGATAACCAGCCGGGCATACACTGTCGAGTTACCTGACTCAGTATGTGGGTCCAACTTGATGTTCCAAGACGACCAGTCCCCTGCAGAAGATAGGTCGGCTGCCTGATTCCAATCATCGCCTCCAACCATCACCTCTACGAATCCGACGCCTGGAACTCCGCCGGTCGAAGTCCCGGATATCCTGGTCTCGTTGCCCAGATGCTCCAATGTTTCAATATTCATTGAAACGTTCAATGAGGAGTCTATCGAACCTGCTGCCTGTACAAACGCCAGAGGATCTGCCTGACCGTATCCAAACTCGTTATCTGGACGGGTTTCCAAAACGCTACAGTCGTTAAATCCGGGATCATCGAGGAGTTGGATATCGCGCTCTATCGACAGAGCGCTAATGATAGACTTGACCTGTTCATGGTCGATATCAGGATTTGCCTCGACCATCAAAGCAGCAATGCCTGCCATGAGAGGGGTTGCCATGCTGGTTCCGGATTTACTTGTGTAGCCATCAGATGTAGCGGCATCAGGAGCCATTATGTTCGACCCTATCGTAGAAACATCAGGCTTTACGCGTCCATCAGATGTATAGCCCCTGCTTGAATAGATAGCCAGACCCAGATCCTTGTCCAGGCTTGCGACTGTGATGGGGAGATTTGCATCGCCTGGGCTATCAATAGTATTGCAACCGGCCAGTGTTGCGCCACCGAATTCATTTCCAGCTGAAAGGAACGTGATGATTCCCGATGCTGCGACAGCATCCATCTGCTGGCTCCATGCTGATGAGCCGTCATTATCGAAATGAATCTCAAACTGCTGCTCGCCAAGTGAAGAGGTTAGGATGTCTATGCCTTTGGAATCCTTGTTCTCAATTGCCCACTGCGCGCCTTCTATTACGTCCTGGATATCACCCTCACAACATGCGAGGATATTGACCACCCATGCGCCTGGTGCGACGCCCACATACTTCGAGCCGTCGGGTGCCTCTTGTCCACCGCCTGTACCAGCAGCAATGCCCGCAACATGTGAGCCATGAGTCCCTGAATCGTATGACTCACTTGCTGGTCGCTCGGAGTCGGTGATTACAGCATCGTAGAAAGCAGATATCTTCGGATCGCAATCAATTGTTATTGGAGTTGGATTAAACGGATCTGGATCGGGTTGATCACAACCTAGCGTAATCTCATCATCTAAATCATTGAGGCCCTCATGATCCCCTCTCACCCCAGTATCGAGTACAGCGATAGTGACTCCAGTTCCATCATAGCCATATTGAGACCATACTTGATCAACGCCCATATTTGGGGCTGCTTGATTCATGTGGGTCTCAGCCAAACCTAGATCCTCCAGCATAACGACTCCAGATAGATCGAAGATTGGTGATTCGTGATGGAGAAGGTCAATGGGGACTGTTGCAATCAAACTGTCCAGATATATTGGACGCATTGTAATTTCCACGCCCAGTTCTTCAATCGCCTCGACGTCTGCTGAAGAGGGATGGTGATCGTAATCGATGAATACTCTTGCATTGCCGGCATCTGCCATTCTCCACCAATTGGAATAGAACTCGGTTGGTTGTTCAAGTAGCCATTCAAGCCTGTCGTCAATCATGTTTTGATTGGAGTCCCTGGACCAATCATTCCACCACTCATCATGAATCTCAAGAGAATGCCTTGGTTGCCACTCACCAGCATGGTCATAACCTCCTCTTTCATCATCTCGGGGATTGATCTGGGAAGCGGTAAGCGGGATGAGCAATGTTGCCAATATTAGGAGTGCAACTGCTCGACGAGAGGTCGTCATCAATTTCCCGGGTGGGTCACGCCTCATGTTACTTGCGCTCAGTTGGAAACCTCTAGGGCCGAAACGTCACCCTATTTAGCAGGGCATCGGGAGGGAGGGCTATGGATGCGACGAGCGAGACGGATCAAGTGGCCTTAGCAGTTGAAGCGTTCAGCAAGGGTAAGCCAGTAATGGTTTTTGATTCATCTTTCAGAGAGAGCGAGACTGATCTACTTTGGCCGGCTCAATTTGCCAGCCCAGAGGTCATACGAAAACTTAGACAAGATTGCGGGGGATTACTCTTTCTCGCGATAGGCGAAGAGATCGGGAGTATGTTCGATCTGCCTTGGCTTCAGGATATACACGTTCATCCTGCATTGACCGCCATTCACCCGGTTCTTGATTTGCTTAAAACCAACGATCTGCAGTACGACACTCGGTCCGCGTTCACACTCTCGATAAACCATAGAGAGACTTACACAGGCATTACAGACAGGGATAGGGCGCTTACTACGAGGAGGTTTGGAGAATTGTGCGACGAGTTGATGCAATCTAATACATCGCCGAAAGGGGCTCGTGAAGCCTTGGGAAATGAATTTCGAACGCCCGGCCATATCCCCGTGTGTAGAGAAGCACCAGGGGGATTAACTGCTCGACAAGGGCATACGGAGCTGGCCGTGAGCATTGCGAGGCTTGCCGGATTGAGGCCTTGTACGATTGGAGCTGAGATGCTCCAACCAGATGGGGATGGTGCACTTCCTGTTGAACAAGCTCGGATCTACGCGATGCGTCACTCCATACCCATGCTTACAGGCGATGATTTGCTCAAAGCCCATGGACTTGGAAATTAAGGGGGGATTCGATGACTAGGATAATGGCTGTGGGGGTATTCGACCTTCTACATGCAGGACATCTGCACTACCTGGAGCAGGCAAAGTTGCTTGGGGACGATCTCGTAGTCGTAGTTGCACATGACGACACAGTTCGTCAGCGGAAGCATGAGCCAGTGACATCACATGACCTGCGGAAGAGGATGGTTGAGGGGCTGAAACCAGTAAACTCGGCGGTTGTAGGAAATCCTCCTTCCACGCCCATATTCGATATATTGGGCGAGATATTGCCGGACATTATTGCCCTCGGATATGACCAGAAACACTCCATAGACGCCATCCGAGAGGGACTGGATTCGAATGGTTACGGAGATGTCGGTTTAATCAGAGTAGATGGCCTTTCAGACGATCTTGACGGGACCAGAAAAATAATTGCCAAAATCTTGAGTCTTTGGCCGAATGAAGAAGGCGGCCCATTTGAGGAGTGATTGGTAGTGTTCACAGGTATTGTCGAATGTAAAGTGGAACTTAGTTCAGTGAAACAGCACGATGGATTTACCAGGTGGATAATTGATCTGCCTCCCATGCATGGGGAAAATTTGGAAATTGGAGCGAGTGTCTCTCTAGATGGTGTCTGCCTGACTGTTGTCGAAATTGATGGTGGCTCCGTATCCTTCGACCTTATACAAGAAACTCTAGAACGGTCGACTCTATGTCTTCGAAAAGCAGGTGACTGGCTGAATATGGAACGTGCTCTCAGATACGGTGATGAAGTAGGAGGGCATCTTGTATCTGGACATGTGATGGCTGTTGGAGAAATAAAGAGGATGGATGTTCTCGAGCAGCAAACCGATGGATCGAAGACGATGGATATTGAAATCCATGTGCCCCCTGAAATCTCCGAATATGTTTTCGAAAAGGGATATATTGCAATTGATGGCATATCCTTGACAGTCGGCAAGACTCATGACTCGGGGGGGTTCGATCTCCACATTATTCCAGAAACAATACGACGTACTACTTTGGCTGGAAAGCAGGTCGGCTCCTCAGTTAATGTAGAAATAGAATCGTCGACCCAAGCCGTTGTAGATACTATCAAGAAGATGCTAAGTAAGAACCCATTATTAAGATCAGGAAACCGGGATCGACTATCGAACATGAAGGGGGTCTCTGAATGAATTCCATAGCTCTTGTATGCGGCTCATTCCACAAAGAGGAAGTTGGGGAGATGATTTTGCATGCTGAATCTGAAGCAGCTGAATGCGGCCTAGAAATAACAGATGTAGTGTGGGTCCCTGGTTCGATGGAAGCACCCCTAGCAACTGCCCGCCTACTTGAAAATGAGCGGATCGCAGGTGTGGCATGTCTTGGCATCATAGAGAAAGGACAAACTAGCCATGGACTCGCAATGGGACAAGCAGTGATCAAGAGTCTCGTTGAGCTTCAGATTGGATACGACAAACCGGTTGGCCTAGGAATCATCGGGCCGGGTGCAGAGCCC
>MDTB01019138.1_pt1 | contig 37522 bp, 34 predicted proteins | sample 811161 | NCBI WGS metagenome assembly MDTB01 (sample SAMN05326650, study PRJNA326480) | marine metagenome | isolation source: seawater | place: Mediterranean Sea | collected 2009 | reverse complement strand
TTTTATAGTAAGAGATTTCTGAAAAATTCACATAACTTTGTTTAAAATATTTAGATAGATATTTAATATTATTTTGATTTGAAACACTAAAATTATTTTGGCTCAAGAAAATAATTGGTTTATTAAATAAAACAGCGAATTTTATAGCTGTAGAATTGTGTAAACATACTAATTTACAATTCTCAAAAATTGATAAATTAGAATAAGTTTTAATCTTTTTAGAATATGGAATTGGATATTTTCTCAAATTTGACTTTGGATGTAAAAATAAGTTAATATCAATCTTAAATTTTGTACTAATAAACTTTAAAAACTTAGACAATGGCTTATAATAATCATTATAAGAACAAACTTTTTCTGGAGGCAATCTGTCATTTTCATATAATCCATCAGGATGATTGTAGGGAGTTTCAAGATAAAGTAGATATTTCTTCTTAGAATATTTTTTTTTTAAATTTAATAAATTTTTATTTCTTTTATAAATAATAAATCTATCATGATCTATATCTGGAACATTAATTGAAAATTTAGATTTAAATTTTGAAGCAGAAATATTCCCTGCGTAGATATAATAATATGGATAGAAGTAGAGCAGACGTAATAGTCTAATAAACTTATTACGAATAAAGTGACGAGTGCTTATTAAAGGATATTTTGCAAAAATTATTAGTTTTTGCGTCAATGTATACGAAAAAAATGGTAAATTACCAAATTCAAAAAATACAAACTTAATTTTTCTTTTATTCAAAATTTTAATAATAAAAAGAGATTTAATACTTAATCCTAGTTGGAAAAAGACAATATCATCTTTATTAAATGATTTTATTTTTTGAGTAATTTCATCTAAATTTTTTAAATTTTTTGAAAAACTAATTTTCTTTCGTGTATTCTTAAAAAAATTTGGCCTTGTATAAGCAGATAAATTATAGACTTCATATTTAAATTTTTTTTTTTTTAAATAATTAATTCCAAATCTTTCTAATTGAAAGTTATCAACTAAATTTTCAAAAAAAAAGATCACCTTGGTCATTTTTTTTAATATATGTATTGTAAACGAATTAATTTACTCGATTATTAACTCTATTTTTTTCAAAATAATTTTTAATATTCAATGCAGCTTTTTCTCTAAGCTCAATATAAGATTCTTTGTTAAAAAAAGCGTTATGAGGTGTAAAAATGACATTATATTTAAAATTTTTTGAACCTTTTTTCCAAGCCATATAAAGCTTATCATTTTTTTTTGGTGGTTCTTGATTATACACATCAAACCCTATACCTCCAATATGACCCTTATTTAAATATTTATAAATTGCCTTACTGTCTACAATTGAACCTCTCGCAGTATTAATAATAATTACTCTCTTTTTTAATTTTTTTAAAAAATTACTATCAACAATATTTTTTGTTTCTGAAGTTAGAGGGGTATGAATGGATAGAGCGTCAATTTTACTAAGAAAAGTGTTTAAATTTTCTTCTCTAAAAATTGAAAGAGTCTTTTCATAGCCAGCTGACACATAAGGATCATAAAAAATAACCTTCATGCCAAACGCTTTTGCTCTAATAGCAACAGCTGAGCCAATCCGCCCACATCCTAAAATACCAAGTGTTAATTCTTGTATTCTTTTCAATTTTGTATGATCTCCCCATTTCCATTGAAGTTTATTTTTAATATTTTCTGAATAATAATTAATTTTTTTAACAAGCATTAAAAGTAAGGTTATTGCATGATCAGCAACGTCATTAATCCCATAATCTGGAACATTACAGACTACTATATTTTTACTACGAGAATAGTTTAAATCTACGTTGTTAAAACCTACTCCTACTCTAGTAATAATTTTACACTTTTTTAATTTATCCAATATTTCTTGATTATATTCATTTTCATGCCATGCTAACACCCCATCCATTTCAGATAGAAATTTAATTCTTGAGGATAATTTTTTACCATTTAAGGATATAAGCTTGTATTTAGATCCAAAAATTTTTTTTTCAATTGAATAATCTTTTGAATAAAATCTATCAATTAATATTTTTCTTATCATTTATTTATTTTTTTAGCTAAGTCAATTACCCTACTTGAATATCCCCATTCATTATCATACCAAACTACAATTTTAACTAAATTTTTTTTTGTCCTTGTCCAATTTGAGTCTAAGATTGCACTTGCTGATTTTTTTTCAAAATCCTTTGAAGTACAAATTTCTTTGGATAACTCAAGATATTTGTGATTTTTTACCCATTCATGAAAATGTTTAATTGTATACTTACTATATTTTTTTAAATTTAAATTTATTTCTGCACATGAAACAACAGAAGTTGGAACTCGAAAAGAATGCGAGATAATTTTGTTTTTTATCTTAGGAATTAGTTTTTCACAAACCTGAATTGCAGTAGTTTCTTTAGGAATAATTGAGGAAACACTTGATCTTCCAATTGCAAAATTATTAATTAGGTGAACATTTTTTTTTAGTTTTGGAGTATACTTATTTGGATCAGGACCTATCCCTTTTGCTGCTCCATCTAGTAAATTTTGATATGATAACCAAGGATGTAAGGTGGTAACTGAACCTGATATTATTTTATATTTTTTTTCAAAATAATTCAGGAAGTGGGATATAGCATTTGCGTCGCAAATACTTGATGAAAAAACTTTCGATTTTTTTACCTGATAATCATTAAATCCAATAACTATTTCTTTATCAATTAGGTTAGAAGACATTGTAAATATATAACTTTTAATTTTTTTTTCTTTAATTAATCTTTCTGCAAGATTTATATTTTCTTCGACTCCGCTTGAATCTATCAGTACATCAATATTCTTATTTTTATAGTTGATTTTATAAATATTTTTTTTTGAAGAATATTGAGTTTTTTTTTTGTTAATTTCTAATTCTTTTTTCTTACAAATAATCTCGTAAGGGAATCTTCCATAAGTAGAGTCATATTTAAGTAGATATGCTATATTTTTTATTGAAGGTATAATGTCATTAATCAAAATCAAATTTATATTTTTACTCTCAAAAATTTGTCTGGCTAATACTCTACCAATTCTTCCAAAACCATTTATGGCAATATTCATTTTTTATTTAAAATTTATAATTCTATGTATTGCATTTAGAGTTTTATTTACATAGCTAATATTAGCTGAATTTCCCATATGAGCTATTCTAACTAAATGCCTATCAACATAACCAAGGTCACCTGATATTACTATGTTGTAATCTTTATCCATTTTTTTTACAAAATCAGAAAGTTTTATTTTCTTTGGTAATATAAAAGTTGTTAGAGCAGAACTTGCATACTCATCATTTTCTATAAATAATTTTAATCCAAAACTTCTAATTTTTTTTCTGACATATTTTTTTATTTTTAAATGTCTGTTAAATCTTTTTTCAATTTTTTCTTCGATTATATTATCTATTGATTTTTCTAAGGCTAGAAATATTGATATAGGTGAGGTAGTCGGTCCATGTGGATGCCAACTTTTCCACATTTTCATATATTTGTTTACATTGTTTAAATTAAGCGACCAGCCTATCTTAGAATTATTATTATTTACTTTACTTCTGGCTTTTTTGCTCAAAAGTAAAATTCCTAGGCCAGCTGGTACATTTAAACATTTTTGACTTGAAGATGCCAAAACATCTATTTTCATTTTATCGAATTTAATTTTTACTCCCCCTAAACCACCAACGCTATCAACAAAACTTAAAACATTGTACTTTGAACAAATACTGCAAATTTCACTTATCGGGTTCTCAAGTCCAGTTGAAGTTTCAACATGTACAAATAAGACCATCTTAATTTCTTTTTTTTTTAATAATATATTTTCAAGTTTTTCAAGATTAATTGGATCATTAAATTTACTTCGTAATAAATTTATTTTTAGCCCATATGATAAACAAATTTCTTTAATTCTTTCTGCCCAATAACCATTGTAACAAATTAAAACAGTATCATTTTTTTTAAGAATAGATGAAATTGCTGCCTCCATAGCATAGGTTCCTGAACCAGGTATTACGTATGGTTTATGTTTTGAAAATATTATTTTTTTTAACTTGTTAATTATAATTTCGTATTTTTTTTTCCATCGAGCGCCATAATGTGGGTTAACTTGTCTAGATAAAACATTTAAAACATTCTTACTAACCGGGGTTGGTCCTGGCACCATCAATAATTTTTTATGAAACATAACCTCCATCCAAAGGCAATATGTTTCCAGTCATCCAAGAAGCTTTTTCTTTATCAAGTAAAAATGACACTAGGTTTGCTACATCTTTTGGATTTCCTAACCTGCCAAGTTTATGTTTTTTCACTAGTTTATTTTTTTCTGAGTTATTTATTTTTTTTAAAAAATTTCGCGTTAGATCAGTTTCTATATAACCAGGACAAATGCTAAAACATCTTATGTTTAATTCTGAATAATCTGCTACAATAGATCTCGTAAGACCATTAATTGCAGATTTACTTATTGAATAAGATGCTCTTTTTTTATGAGATAATAGTCCTACAATAGAAGAAATATTAATTATGATGCCTGGTTTCTTATTTATAAGTTTTTTTTTTATAAAAAATTTTGAAGTGTTAAATGCCCCGTAAATGTTGGTTTTTAAAGTTTTATCAAAATCATTATAGGTTGTATCACTTAAATTATTCCTAGAAGGATTTATACCTGCATTATTTATTAATCCATAAAGGTTACCATGTTTTTTGTAAATCCTATCAAATAATTGTGATAATTTGTTATATTTGGAAATATCACACTTATAATTAAATAAATCTTTATTTTTAATTGAAGAGATTTTATTCTTTGAAATATTTATAACTACATATTTCTTGCTTAAAAGTTCTTCTACAATGCTAAAACCTATTCCTCTACTGCCGCCGGTAATTATTACAGTTTTCATTTATTTAAAATTTTTAAAAAACTTAACATTTTATCTTTTTCACAGTAATAAAAAGGAGAAGAATTTGCCATTTTTGGTTTTCCTATATCATTTATCAATATTAAACCAACCTTGTTGTCATATGATTTTTTATCCTTTAACATATATTTTAAAAACATTTTAGGATTAAACTTAATATCCGTATGAGTCCTTAATCCAATATTTTTCATTAACTTTATAATCTTATCTTTTTTAATCCCAGAGATAATCTTATTTTTATTAGCAAATCTTAAAGCAAAAACTGTACCAATTGAGATTGCATCTCCATGTAAAATTTTATTATTAGTTATTTTTTCTATTGCATGTCCAAATGTGTGGCCAAGATTACTAGCCAAAGGGTTTACTTTCATTATTTTTAATCTTATGTGAATTGTTTTTTTTATTATACTTAAAAGTAATCTGTCACTTTTATGTTTAAAATAATAATCGATCATATTAATAAGTTTTTTTGATCCTAATAATCCATACTTAAATATTTCAGACCAGCCTTGTCTCAAATCATTTTTTGAACACGTTTTTAAAAAACTTGTATTGATATAGACTTTTTCAGGAAGGTATATGCTACCAATAAGATTTTTTAACTTTCCTGAGTTTAAGCCGGTTTTACCTGCCGTAGATGCGTCTGCCATTCCTATTAAATTAGTTGGTATTAAAAAAAGTTTGATTCCTCTTAAAAAAATTGATGAAAGAAAACCAATAAGATCAATAATTGTTCCACCGCCAATAGCTACTATCAAATCATGCTTACTACAATTTTTTTTTATCAAATATTTTGTATACTTTTCAAAAACTTGAAATTCTTTAATACTTTCTTTTGAATTAATTTTTATTAAGAAAATTTTATTATATTTTATATTCCCTATTTGTTTCAAAAAATTTTTATTTAAGTCAAAAAATTTTTTATCTACAAACAAAAAAATTTTAGGATAAATTTTAAAATTAATACTTTTAAATTTTTTAAAATTATTATCGTTTTCAATAATAAAATTTACTTTTTGTTTAATTGTTATTTCTTTACTTATCATTTTTATTTTTAATTACTTTTATATTCTTTAAATAAGAGCTTAAACTTAAAAATATAATTATAGTCTTTAAATTTTCTAATTTTTTATTTATCATCTTTTTATATTTATAAAAATAAATTAAGTTAAAATACCTACCCAATATGTTTTTATTATCTTGAAAATATTTATTCAGTTTCAAATTAATTTTAGAATTTCCTACAAGCCATTCTCTAAAATTTGCGTCATACCTTGAAGAGGAAAATTTTTTATTAAAACCACTTTTAATCCACTTTTGAAACTTTTTTTCTTCTTTCAAGTTTATTTTTTGTATCATTTCTTTATTTTGAGGATACTCAGCATTTGCTGGGGTCATACTTTTGTTATAAATGATTTTTGATAAATCCTCATCTGCATTACCTAAAAATTTTATTCTAAAATAATCATTTGCTCTTAATTTTGAGGGTATTATTGATAAGGAATTGAGCAAATTTCTATCATAAAAAGGGTTTTTTATATCACAATAATATAGAGGATATACCAAAGAATTATTATACCACCTTTTTCCTCTGCACTCGAAAAAAAAACTTGAAGTTATATCAAAGCAATCATCGCTATTTATTTTAAAAATAATAGATTTAATTTTTTCATAACTTTCTTCATATATATCCTTAGATAGAGATTTATCTAAAAAAAAATTTGAAAATTCTTTTTGATTAAATTTAAAAACATGTTTTTTTCTAAAATATTCAATTAATTTTTTTTTTGATTTAATTCTCATTGTTTCCTTTGTCTGCCAAGCATCACCCATAGTACAATCTAAAGCTGTACCAAACAAAAAAGTATGATTTTTATATTTTTTTGATAAATTTTTGTAAATTAATCTCTGAGGAAATGAATTTATTGTACATTGAAAATTAGAAATTAAAGTAGACATATAGCTATCATTCAAATAATCTTTTTGTTTTACGGTAATTTTGTCATGCTTAATTTTATAAAATTTTGATATTTTATTTACAATTTTTGCTTCATCGAATTGATTCATTCCATAAATATGCGTCTGAAATTTAAACTTTTGATTTTTCAAATATGCTAGTAGTATTCTGGAGTCTAATCCACCACTAAGGCCAAGATTAAAGGTGTTATTTTTATCTAATTTATTTAGAGCCAATTTTAAATTATTTGAAACATTCTCTAAATGATAATTAATTTTTTCAAATTTTGGGTGGTAAGTAAAATAAGATTTTCTTTGAAAAGAAATTTTATTTTGATTTATTGTTAGAATTTCCCCGTTAAATAAAAAATTAATTTTTTTAAATATAGTTTCATTATCTAAAACAACCCCATTTGTTAATATTAATTGTCCAAATTTATATAAATTAAAGTCTAATTCCTTGTCAATATTTGACTGAACATTAATTAATTCGTATGAAAAAATAAAATTTTTTTTATTATAATAATAAAAAAATGGTATTATAGAGTTTTTACTTTTACCAATAATTAGTTTTTCACCATCAATAATTAAAAAAATAAAATTTCCACTTTTTTCCAAAAATTCACTAATTTTATTTTTTTTATAGTAATTAAAAAGTATTTTTGATGAATCTTTACCTTCAAACAGAGTATTATTATGTTCAACATCTCCTAAACATATGGAAAAAATATTATTTTGTTGAAAATGAGAAATTTGATTCCTCTTATTAAGATAACTTATAGATAAATTATTATTTTTATATATTTTAAATTTAAATTCTGTATCATTATTTGGTAATTTAGGATTTAATTTAATTTTTTTTTTATCAGAACTATATAATCCACTTATTCCTATCATTTTTGTACTATAAGTCTTATCTCTTTAACATTAAGTTTTTCTTGAAAAGTCTATAGATTGACCTAAGTCTATCCAGGCATTACTTGGTATTGGAAAAACCCCTATACTCATTTTTTTAGATACTGCTCTATTAATTAAATCTACAAAACTCAAGTTTTCATTTTTATTAATTAATCCAAATACTTTTGAGTTTACCAAATACAACCCCGTATTTGCAATGTAGTTATTTTCAGGTTTTTCTATAATACTTTGTAACTTATTATTTTGTACCTTACAAAGACCATATGGAATTTTATTTTTTTGTAATGCCCCTACTAAAGTAATATCAAATTTTTTTTTTTCATGAAAATTAATTAAATAATTATAATCAATATCAAAAATTACATCGCAGTTTGATATTATATATCTTTTATTTTTATTTTTAAGTTTATACAGAACCCCTGCAGTTCCCAAAGGTTTTGTTTCTTCCAAAAAAGAAACCTTAAAATTTGGATTCAAATCTTTAAAAAATGCTTTGATTAGCGTGTTTTTATAGTTCAATGAAACGATAAATTTATTTAATCCATAATTAGTAAATGTAGTTATTACATTTTCAATAATTGTTTTATTTCTAAAAGGAAGTAATGGTTTAGGTAAAATATTTGTGAATGGCTTAAGTCTCGTTCCCAATCCACCAGCCATTATAATTGTTTGAATTTTTTTGTTTTTTTCTAAAGGGAATTTTTTAGGTAATACGTTGTCAGAAATATAATTTATAACTTTATTGTTTCTATCAACTATTGGAATTAAATTAATTTGGTGTTTTTTTAGCCTTTCATTCACATTTATATTTGAAAGTTGAGTATCTTTTATAAAATAACAGTTTTTCTTATAGTATTTTGCAATTTTATATTTCAATTTTGCATTACCAATAATTGCTCTTCTTATGTCACCATCATTAACTGTCCCCAACAAATTATTATTTTTATTTACTACTATTAAACACCTTAGTGAGCTAGTTTGTAATTTAATTAAAGTTTCTTGGATTGTACTATTTGGTTTAATTAGAATATCTTTCATTTAATATCTCTTAATTTTGAAATTGTTTATTTAATAATTTATTTTTATCTTTTGAATATTTTTTAATTATATTTAATATTTTTTTTGAGGCACCACCATTACCGAAATGAAGTTTCATATTTTTAATCTTATCTCTAAAAATTTTAGAATTTGCAATAATTATTGATTTTCTTATACTAAAACTACTTGTATTACATTGAATGATAGATTTATGAAAAAATCTACCATTTTGTCGTAAACCAATATTAATTGTTGGAATTCTATAATATGGAACCTCAATAATTCCACTTGATGAATTCCCAATCACAAATAAAGATTTTTTTAATGTTTCTAAATATCCATTTACACCCAATGATTTTACAAATGAAAATTTTTTCTTATTCTTAATTATCTTTTTAATAAAATTTATCTGATTTTTAGTGCCTTTCTCATGTCCTGGTGAAGTAATTATTACATAAAAATTAAATTTATTTAACTCGTTAACAATCTTTAAAAAATTTCTACTCCAGCTAAAATTATTTTTTAATGTTTCTGGATGATAAGTAAGAATTACTCGATTATTTTTTTTTTCTTTTTTAAAACTATTTAATATCTTCTCAACACCTAGCGAACCAACATTGTGTATTCGAAATGTTTCCTCAGCCATATCTAAAATATTTCTGCTATAATTTTCACAAATTGTAAAATGTAGATGAGCAGATTTAGTAATCATATGTCTTACCTGATCATCTAAAGCGCCTGTAGTAATCTCACCACCATGGATATGAAAAATAAATTTTCTATAAGCTATGGCTGCTGACACGATAGGTAGTCTCTCAATTCTATCACCTAAAATCATAACTGAGTCAAATTTATATTTATTGAAAATTTTGTTCACACCTTTTTGCGTCATTTCGAGAGACTTAACCAGTCCCAATTCATTATCTAACTTATTGACAGAAAGAAATTTAGAGCTGATTTTAAAATTTAATTTTTTAATATCTGCAATTGTATTACCATAATTTTTTTCGAGATGAGTACCATGAACGAAAAGTAAGTATTCAAAACTTTTATTTTTTTTAATTTCATTTAGTAATGGTTCAAGAATTGTCATATCACTTCTAGTTGATGTAAAAAAAGCTAATTTATGTTTCATTTTTATCTAAATCTTAATTAATTTACCTTTTAAAAAGTTTTTTTTTGCCTTTTGTCCTAATATTTTATCTATTTTCATTGGAGAAATTCCTGAGCCCGGTCTTAAACAGACTAAATTATCTAAAGAAAATTTTTCACCTTTTTTTATATTTTTTGCTGCAAAAATAGATTTTCTTGCAATTAAAATATTTTTTTTTTCACTTTTAGAAACAAATTTTTTACTTTTTCCAAGAATAATCTCTGTAATTCTAATTGATTTAACCATAGAAATTAATTCTTTTGGATTTAAACTTGCTGCATGATCTGGCCCCATCATCTTTTTGGATATTGTAAAATGTTTTTCGATTACTTTTGCTCCAAGTCCAGCAGCTAATATTGGAACTTGAATACCTAATGAATGATCTGAGTATCCAACTTCTAAATTAAAACGTTTTTTAAGAGCCATCATAGCGTTTAAATTAATATCTTCTAAAGGTGTTGGGTATTCCGTGTTACAGTGAAGCAAAATTATATTTCTATTTTTTTTCTTTAAAATCTTTAGAGCATCACTTATTTCATTTATATTTGACATACCTGTTGACAAAATAATATTATTATTAAACTTTTTGATATGTCTTAATAAAGGTAAATTTGTAATTTCTCCTGAAGGAATTTTAATGTAATCTAAGTTAAATTTATTTAATAAATTAAAACTATCTATACAAAAAGGAGAGGATAAAAATTTAATTTTTTTTAATTTACAATATTTTATTAATTTAGTGTGCATGTCATATGACATTTCCAATTTTTTAATTAATTCATAATGTGAAATTTTTTTAACATTTTTTTTCTGATATTTTGCCTTAGGGGCATCTTTTGATACAAGCGTATCAGCCTTAAATGTCTGAAATTTAACATAATCAGCACCTGCGATCTTTGCAATATCAACTAATTTATATGCTTTTTGAAGAGAACCATTATGATTCCCTCCAGCTTCAGCTATAATTAAAATTTTTTTATTATTAAATCTAATTAAACTCATTTTTATTTGTAAGAATTTTATCTATTAATTGTGTCAGAAAAACAACTTTATATAAATAGCATTTGAATGATTTGGCAAAATTTAGCAACTATAGATCTTTGTAAAAACTATCAAATATAAAAGTACAAATATTCATTTAAAATCGAGTCTTATATTCTATAATTTATAGATCATATATCTTAAATCTCCAGACCCATAAAACTTTTTAAGCTTATTATTTTTATAAATTTTTTCGTTAAGATCATCTTTATAACCTCTTTTACAAAAAATATATTTATGAAATCCAATGTCTGTAATTTTTTTTTCTAATCTTTTTTTATTAAAAATAATTCTATCTTTCCAAAAAAAGGTATCTTGAATAAACTTAATTTTTCCAACATCCCATCTAGATAAAAGTAAAAGATCTTTAACCATAATTCGATCTTTATCGTTTATTTTTTTATTTAAATTAATTGGCATTTTTCTATATTTTGAGTCATCGAAACAATTTATCCATAACATTCCTTTTGGTTTTAATAATCGGTAAAAACTATTTAAAACAAACTCCCAATTTTTTAAATGAGTCAAAATTCCATTGCAAAAAATAAAATCAAAACTTTCTTTTTTATAATTCAGTTTTGCGTTTAAATTGGTTTTTTTATAATTAATTTTTGAATATTTTTTTGTTTTATAAAACCAAGGTTTTTCGCAGTTATCTACGGCATAAATAGAATTGGAACCCAAGTCTAGTATTGCTTTTGAGTAATTTAGTGTACCAAAAATTAAAATTTTATCTTTCTTATTAAATCTTAAATTAATTTTATTCTTCTTCCATCTTTCCTTAATTCTTAATTCAGCATCTAATAAGCTATTGTTATTGTAATTAGTATAGTCTGCAATTTGCATAATGGATTATCTTAAAAAAAAATTTCTATCGTTCAAAGTTATATAAGGTTTATAGTTAGTAGTATAAGTTGCTCTTATTTTTCTATTTATTTCCTTTTTATTTGATTTCAAATCTATTTTATAAAAATTATCTAAATCCTTTTTAGATTTAATATTTTTTGACCATCGTAAATGTTTATTTTTTTTTATTGATTTATTTAAAAAATTTTCTTGTTTGAGTAATGACTTGATTATCATAATTGCTTGGGAGAAGGCTAATACATATGTTTTTTTTAAACAAGTTTCCACTGTATCTGATTTAAATATTCTAAACTTTTTTACATCAATTATCGAACCATTATCAATTTTGTTATCCATTATGTGTGCTGTACAACCATAAAATTTTGAATTCTCATACAGGGCGTAATTAATACATCCTATGCCTCTATATTCTGGTGGGCCAGGATGGAAATTAATAGCTGCAATCGAACACTTATTAAGTAAATTTTTTTTAAAAATAAAAAAACTTCTAAAAGAGAAAATAAAATCGAATTTTTTATATTTAATAGAATTAATATCAAATTTTTCTCCATATTTTTTTGACTCTATATATTGAAACTTTAATGTTTTTTTTTTTAAAAATGACTTAATTTTTTTAGTGTGCGTACATTTAGATCTTCCTAAAAATAAAACAGAATTGAAAACCATCTAATTAATATTCTTTATCATAATCTGATATGATATTTATTTGTACCTAAATACAATTTTTTTTTTATTTATTTTAAACAAATCTTTATTAACAAATTTTTTTAAAATTTTAAAAAACTGTGATTTATTTATTTTAAAATAATTTAAATAATCATTTAAAAATTCTGTAGGAAAAATGCTGTCATTTTTATTTATTAGCTGGATACCTTGTTTTTTTGAATATTTTTTATGTCTAATACCAATGCTTACATCGGTTGTAGCTCTCCCAAACCCAAATTTTAAATAAGCTAAATACATATGTAAGGAATATAACCTTTGATCCGTATGAGAATGATCATTTAAAGATGCTTGCTGTTTTTTTTTTAAGTTTTTATGCCCACAGAATTTTTTTGCAAGCTTAAGATGTTTTTCTTCATCCCATTTTTCAAAATAAGACCAATGACATTTTAGTATGGAAGAGAATTGTTTAATTTCATTGTCTTCTATATTGCTCCAAAAATAATTTTTTTTATCTAAGTTATTTTTCTTAATATATTTACTTAAACTGTTATTGTTCACTTTTGTTTTAAAAAAATAATCAGCTCTAGGACTAATTTTATTTTTTTGGCTATTATTACCTCCATACATTGACTCTCCATCTTCACCCCACATTATCATTTTTATTTTCAAGTTTTTAGCTATTCTCATTGGTGCAACAGTTATTAATGCTAGCCAATTATTTTGTGGTAATCCTGACTCAGTAAAACATATTTTTTCCATCTTCCTATAATGTTCATTTTGGCTAATTCTTAAAACATCAAATCCAGCTTTCTCAAAGTTATTTAAATTTTCTTGTCCTAATTCAGTAAACATTGGTGGTTCACAGAATACACATAACGGATTCATTTTAAATTTATGTTTAAGAACCCAGGCAACATATGAGCTATCTTTTCCACCACCAACTGGAACTATAATATCGTGATCACCATTTTTTTTTCTAATTTTGTTACATAAATTCCAAAGAGTTTTTTCTCTCTGTTTCCAATTAATTTTTTTTCTCTCAGCAAAATTGATACAAGCAGAACATACACCTCTAACAAAATTTGTTCTTGGTCTCGTAGAAACCATTAAACAATTTTTACATCTGTAGAATTTTTTTATAGTCATATTTTTTTGTTAAAGTATTTTATTAATTGCGTTAATGATTTCAATTTGTTGATTTCTATTTACTCCAGGATGTGATGGTAAAATTACTACTCTATTCCATATATTGTTTGTATTATTCATTTTTGTTTTAATATATTTTTTATACGGTTTTTGCATGTGTATAGGTTTCCAAAAATAATTTAGTTGTATGCCTTTATTATCAAATACTTTTTTAAAATTAATAAAATGTTTTTGATTTTTTAATGTTATAAAAAAAACCCAGTTTAAAAATTTATGATTATTAAAAATTTTAATATCTAATTTTTTTTTTAAGCTAAATTCATAATTCTGAAATATTTTTTTTTTTATCTTAAATATTTTATTTAATTTTTCTAATTGAGCAAGTGCAATAGCAGCTTGAATATTAGACATTTTGTAATTGTATCCAACTTCAGTAATATCATAATTGCTTTTACCTTTTCCAACATTGGCTAAAGATCTAACTCTTGATATTATAGATTTTGAATTTGATGAAAATACCCCCCCTGATCCAGATGTTAACGTTTTGTTTCCATTGAAGGAAAACGAAAAATTCATCTTATTTTCTTTTTTAAAATTGAATATTTTTGGATTATGAGAGGCAGCAACATCAAATAGTATTTCTAAATTATTTTTTTTTGCAAAATTTGTATATTTTTTAAAATCTATTTTTTTTCCAAATGAAGAAACTGGAAGAATTGTTGTTACATTTTTTTTTAAAATTTTATGCTTAATTTGTTTATTTACCTTAAAAGTTTTTTTATCTATTTCTCTTTGTACTAATTTTAAGTCTAACTCAAATTCATCATTGATATCAAAAAACCATGGTTCAGCATTACAATATATTATTGCATTTATTGTTGCCGCGAATGTATATGAAGGGACTATAACCAAATCTCCCTTTTTTACTCCAATAGCTTTTAATCCAAGATGGAGTGATGATGTACCAGAGTTAAGTGCGACTGAATTATTAAATTTAAATGTCTTTGAAAATTTTTCTTCAAATTTCTGAATTAAAGGTCCCGCTGTAGAAAAAAAATTAGTTTTAAAACATTTATCTATATTCTTTTTTTCTTTGATTCCCAAAAAAGGGATGTAAGTATTTATCATTTACGTATTGTAATATTTTTTAGACTCCAAATCTCCATATTTTTTTGAGCCTATATTGTCAAATATTATCTTGGTTGCTTTTAGTAAATTACTTCCAGGTTCTAAGTTAAAAAATTTTTTCATTTTACTAAAATCCAATCGATAGCTTCTTAAATCTTTATCTTTGTCAATTATCTCCATATCTATATTTTTGAAAAAATTACTTTGAACTAATTTTGCTATATCTATTTTTTTATAGTTTTCATTATCATATCCCATATTAAATATCTCAGATCTAAACTTTGAGTCATCTGACTCAATAACTTTTTTATAAACTCTGGCTGGCTCTCCTACCCACATAAGTGGTCTGACCATTTCTGGTCCAAAAACTTTAATTTCTTTTTTTAAAAAAGCATCTAATACTAAATGATTAAGTATTAAATCAAAACGCATTCTGCTTGAATGTCCATAAACTGTAGATGGTCTAAAAATTGTAATTTCAATATCATCAGAAAATTTTTTTAATAAATCATTCTCACAATCAATTTTAGTTTTTGCATATAACGAGACTGGATTAAGTTTTGTTTTTTCATTTGCAATTTCGTTTGTATCTTGAACACCATAGCTACTGGCTGTGGACATGAAAATAAACTTATTTACTTTATACTTTCTAGCTAAATCACATAATTTAATTGTTGCATCATAATTTGTAGAAATTGAGTCTTCCTCGGATATATTGCATGCAGCCTCACCAACTAAAGCGGCTAAATGAATTACAGCTTCAGAACCATCCAAACAATCCTGTAAGTTATTTAAATTTCTTAAATCATCTTTAATTATTGTAAGATTTTTATTACCTTTAACACTATTTAACGAATTATCATCAAATGACATTCTATCTATTACTACAACCTGATAATTGGATTTAATAAGTTCTTCAACAACATGACAACCTATATATCCTGCCCCACCTGTAACTATAATTTTTTTATTTTTCATAACCAATTTTTTTCTCCCGGTATTTTGTAAGTAATATTTTTAGGAAATTTAATTTTTTCCCATACTCTCATATTATCTAAAATATACTTACAGTTTTTAAGATGATTGCCTATATTTTTCATATTAATCTTAAATTCTTTATGATCAATACTTATTACAATACAGTCAAATTTAGACAAATCTTCTGGATATTTAAATGAATTGACACCTGTGATCTGTTTTATTTCTTTAATTGAATAATAGGGATCAAATAAATTTACACTTACATTCTTAGATTTTAAGTATTTAATGAAAGGAATTACCGGAGATAAAATATCAACTTTTAAATTACCCTTATATGAAAGCCCTAATACACCAATTTTTTTATATCCTTTTTGAATAAGAGACTTAGCAATTAAAATATTTATATTAGTATCAGTTTTAATTGTTTCTCTTAATAAAGTTAATTTTGATTTATCTTTTACCTCTCTCAGTACATATTGACTAGAAAGCGGTATACAGTAGCCGCCTGTACCAAATCCTGGATGATAAGTTCCTATATTCCATTTTGTACCAACTAGTTTTAGCACTTCCCTCATATTTTCATTTGGATAAGCTAATGATAATTGATTAGCCAAGGTAATTTCCATATGTCTATATGCATTCTCAATACTTTTAACCATTTCTGAAACACTATAATCACTAGAAACATGAATTTTTTTGCAAACAATTGATAGTATGTTTTTTATTAGTAAACCCTCTTTATAATTTTTTGCCCCAACTACCCGATCCAACTTTTCAATCGTTTTTGTTTTCGCAACAAACCAATCTCTTCTTGGAGCTATGCCTAAAATATAATCTTCATTTTTAAATCCTAATTTTTTAAAGTATGGAATGATAAACTTGTCTGTAAATTTTGGAGTTAAAGTAGATTCTATAATTATAATTGGTTTGGTTTTTTTTTTTATTATAGGAGATAATTTTTTTAAAACATCAAATAAAATATCAAAATAAGGTTTTCCATTTTTTTCTGTGGGTATTGCAATCAAGTGAACTTTATATTTATTAGAAAGTAAATTTTTATAATTAGAAGTAGCTGATAAAAAATGTTTTTTTGATAATTTTTTTATATCAATATTAAACCAGTTTTTAAGCTCTGGTATAGTTAATTCACCTTTATTAATTTTTTTTACCTTATTTTTGTCTACATCAAATCCCTTACAAATTACTCCTTTCTGTGCAAAATAAACCATAGAGGAAAGACCAATATAACCTGCTCCCCAGACAGCAATATTAATTTCTTTATCAAGAAGTTTTTTTTTATAATTCATTTTTTAATTTTTTTCTTTAGACAAGCTTGAATATTTTTATATAAATTTGGTCAATCTAATTTTAGAAAGTTTTCAATTAAAGTTAAACCATTTTCTCTACTTTTTTCAGGATGAAATTGACATCCATAAATTTTATTTTTTTTGACGATAGCTGGTATATTTAAAGAACCATATTTGATATCAGCGATACATTCCTCATCTTTTCCTAATTTTACAAAGTACGAATGAATAAAATAAAATTTATTATTAAGGTTTAAATTTTTTATAATTGTATTTTTAAAGTCTTTGTTATTTGTTTGTAATTTATACCAGCCTATATTAGGTATTTTTTTTTGACCTTTATTTTTATTATTTTGTAAATTTATTTTTTTAACTTTTCCACTAATTAAATTAAGACCCTTACAATATCCATCTTCTTCACCTTCTGACATTAAGATTTGCATACCCAAACAGATACCCATCAGATTAATTTTAGTAAAATCTAAATCTTGTAATAAGTTTACTAAATTTGCTTGTTTTAATTTTTTCATTGCATTTTTGAAAGTTCCTACTCCAGGCAGAAATATGTGTGTAGCATTTTTTATTTTATCTAAATCATTAGTTATATTTACATTAAAATTATATTTATTAATTGCTCTAACTAAGCTTAATACATTTCCTCCACAATTTATTATGACTATTTTTTTCAAAAATTAGTCTTCACCGTTAATTTTATTTTTTATGGCTATTTCTTTAATTTCAGATATTTTAGAAAAGTCATAATGTAGTATTGTGCCTACTGCAACCGCATCGCAATCATTAAAGTTATTTAAACTTAGTAAATCTTCTGGCTTTCCCATTCCCCCACTGATAATTAATGGAATATTGCAATTTTTGTTGATTTTATCATATAATTTTAAATCAAAACCATTTTTCGTTCCATCATTATCAACAGAGGTAACAAGAATTTCTCCTGCACCTCTGCTTGCTACTTCATTTAACCAATCAATAATTTCTTTTCCAGAATTTTCTCTCCCATTATCCAAATACGCATTCCATTTGTTTTCATCTATTTTCTTTGCTTGAATAGAAACAACAACTGCTTGAGATCCAAAATTTTTTACCAGATCGTTTATCAGAGAAGGTTTCCTTATTGCTGCAGAGTTAATGGCAATTTTATCAGCACCATTTAAAAAAAGGTTTTCTGCATCTTCTATTTTTCTAATACCTCCTCCGACAGTAACAGGAATAAATATATCTTGAGAAGCATGATTAATAATATTAATTAAATTATTTCTACCATAAAGAGATGCCACACAATCAATAAATAATAATTCATCTGCGCCTTGATTATAATACTTAATAGCATATTGATTTGGATCTCCTATTACTCTTAATCCTTCTAATTGAAGACCTTTAATTAAATTTGGTCCTTTTATGTCTAATCTTGCAATGACTCTCACTTGAAAAATTTATTTATTTTGGTGTATGTATTTACTTTTAGGCATTATAGTTCCTTATACTTTTTTATCATTTACTACTAGATATTTATCTATCTCACACAGTCTCATCAAATTTTTTTCTCCAAAAAGTTTATTTTTCGTATGATTTGTTTTTTTTAGTTTCAATCTCTGGGTATTTCATTTTCAGGTTTTCTAGTGTGTCGTTATCTTTAAAAACCCCTTTTTCAATATAGTATATTTCATCACATATTTTTAAAGTACTAAGCCTGTGTGAAATCATAATTATTGATACTTTTTGTTTAAATTTTAATATTTCATTTAATATAGCATCTTCGGTTGTATTATCTAAAAAACTTGTAGATTCATCCAATATTAATATCTCCGGTTTAAAATAAAGTGCTCTAGCAATTCCAATCCTCTGTTTTTCTCCTCCAGAAATTTTCACACCTTGTTCTCCTAATGATATGTTTAAATCATTATTATTTTTATTATAAAAATTAATTAAACCTGCAAGCTCTATTACCTCAAAAACTCTTTTTTCATCTATTTGATTTTCATCGATACCAAATGCAATATTATTTTTCAACTTATCATCTAATATTAAAATATCTTGAGGAACATATGCTATTATTTTATTATCAAAAAATTCATTTTTTTTTACTGTGTTTATTTTAATTTCCCCCTTTTCTTGATTGAAGAGACCTAAAATAATATTTATCAATGTAGTTTTTCCTGCTCCAGACCTGCCAATTATTCCTGTTATACTATTTTTTTTTATTTTCATTGAAATATTATCTAGTGGCTTTGCCCTATCGCTATATTTAAAAGAAATATTAGTTAATTCTAAAGCATATAAACTTTTGTTATCCCTATTGAATATTCTAGATTTATTTTCAATCATTTCACTGTAATCTTTTTTAATTTCTTCACTTATTAAAAAAAAAACTATTGTTGTAAGCAACTATATGCGTCAAAGATCCAGAAATTGATTTAAATGATGGTAATAATTTTATAATTGCTGCTGAAATAAGCCCAAGAAATGGCAATAATTCTATAAATGCATCTCTCGATTGATCTTTGGTAGTTATAAAAAAAAGAATACCAATAATCAATATTACACCAAATAACTCAAAAAATATCTTTGGTAATCTTGATAGTAAAGCGTGAACCATAAGTTTACTTTCAAAAATATTTGTATATTTGAAATAATTATTTAAAAAAAATTTCTCTTTATGAAAAATTTTAATATCCTTTATAAAACCTAAGCTCTGATTAATTAATTTTAAAACTTCCCCAGCTGCTTTAATTCTTTGAATTGAATTTTGTTTTAAAACTTTAAAAGTGAAAAAATAAAAAAATAATGCACCAATAATCAGTGAAAACAGAATTAAAATAGCTAAGAGCGGCTTATATATAAACACCAAAATAAAGATTACAATTAGTAATGCTAATTCTTTAAATATTGTAATTATACATTGTATAAAATTTACACTATTACTCGTTTCGTAAATTAAATTTCTAGATAAAATCGAAGAATTATTATCAACAAAAAATTTATATTTATTTTTTAAATATATCTTCATAAGTGAATTACAAAGATTGACTTTTATTTTTTTTGTGAGGTTTAATTCAAAGTAATCTACATAAAGTAGAAAAATAGCTTTTATAACAAAAACAAATATAATAAAGATTACAATAACGTTTCCAATATTATTTGTGGTAAATATAGTGTTATTGTAAGATACCTTTAAGTAGCTAAGTTCTCCAGATATTATATATGATATATATGCAGGAATTGTTGCTAAACTTAATAATTCAAAAACAGATACTATTAACAATAAAATTATAAGAAAAAAAATTGATTTTTTTACTTTATAATCAAATAGATATTTAAAATTTTCAAAAATTTTATAAAAATTCATTTTATAGAAATGTCAGTATATTATCTTCTAAACAACTTGTTTTTTAAAAATTTTACAAAAGTTTTTAAACTTAAATCATTATAACTTTTTGGTAAGTAAGTTCTAGAAGGAAATGAATTAATCATATTAAATTTATTTACATAATATTCATTATTCTCTATTGATTTTCCTGACCCTTGGTATGGGTAAACAAAATCTTTTTTACTATTTTTTTTAAAAATATATATTATTTCTACTTGATCTAGTTCGTTGATATCGACCATTTTAAAATAAGAATTATCAGCAGGTGTACAAAAATATTTATCTTTTTTTACAAATACAAGAGAGGAATAAATACAAGTATAATTATTAACTGCTGCCAGATTTTCAAAAAAACTTATGTCAAAGTTATAAAATCCATTTCCTCCAAAAACACCTTGATGGATTAATAAAAAACCATTTTCTTTGCAAAGTTTATGCATAGATTTATAACTTTCTACAACATTAAATGGATGTTCATTATTTCCTAGATCGGTCACAAAATCGTATGGTTCGAAATTTATTTGCTCTTCAATTGGAAGATTTAAATCTACCTTAAAAAAATTGTCTAAAAAATCTTTTTTAACTCTGTCTAGCTTAATTAGGTCTAGTCTATCTGTTTTTTTTATTCCTAACATTTTCCACAAACAAGATGAAGAAAGTCTGGGCCTTTGTGGGTAAGTTTTTGCATGTATCAGAATTTCTTCAAAATTTTTTATTTTTAACAAATCTAAACTTTCTCTAAGTTGGGTATAATTAAGATTTAGGTCTTGGTCACCCATGTCGACAACGGATTCTATATTTTTAAAAAAACCACTCCTATACAATTCGCAAGCTATGTGTAAAATTTTCTGATCTAATGCCATGATTATTTACTTCTTATATATTTTTTTTTATTTTTTAAAATCTTATTATTTTTATTTAATTACTTTTAATAATTTTTTATTTCCTGGATTATAATTCATAAGTTTTTGTTTGAACGGATTGATCTTAGAGATCCAGTTTTTTGTGGAAGAACCACTTATATTATTTATCAATCTCTCAACTTCTTTCATATTTAATTCATTTGTAAAGAAAAACCCTTTTTTTTGGATGACAGAAGGCCAACCAAAATTCCATAGATCATTAATTTTTTTGGAACTATTTATTTTTCTTGAAAAAAAAATTACTTTTTTATTTCTTGCTAAAAACTCGTAACCTAAAGTTGAGTCTATATTTGCAATATATTTTGACCTAATTAAAAAATCGTAAGAAGATCTATAAGATTTTTTTGGTCTAAAATTTATTTTTTTTTCTTTTAATATATATTTATACCATTGTTTTTCTTCATTTTGATATCTGTCACTACAACCCACAATATAAAATGGTATATTTTTTTTTTTACAAACTGAGTAAATTAATTTAATAATTTTTATTTCAGATGATATAAAACTTTTATAATCTTCAAAATCTAGATCATACATTTTATCATAATTAAATTTTTTATAATTAATTGATTTTCCAAATCTAAATTCAGATATGTACGTTAAACAATTAATTATTTTTTTATTTTTAAATTTTGATATAAAATTATTTCTAATAGCTCCAATGGGAATTATTTTAGCATCAACTTTGGACTTATAGTAATCAATATTTTGATCTCCAAAACAAAATATATAATCGCATTTAAATTTTTCATTACTTTCATTTGACTTGAATAACTCTTTTTCATTTCTATAACCATTTTGAATTGATATAAATTTTTTTTTTTTATAATACTTTTTTAATTTATAAAAATTTTTACTATTATCTGTAGCTGTTATAATTTTTGTTGGATTAGAAAGTTTAATTGCTAAATTATAATAATTTAATTGCGATAATTTTTTAAAATTAATTAATAAAATAAATACTAAATACAAATTAATTTCTTTATTAAAATAAACAAATTGTGTATTTTTACTTTTTAAATAATATAAAAAAACCTCATCATGGCCTTGTTCTAAAATTAAATATTTACACTTATTTAATTTTTTGAATACCCAATCTCTTTTAAAAAAATTTAAAAATTTATTTATCATATATGAAAAATTATATTAAATATTTATTATCTAAATTTTTTGGAGATACTTTTTTGCTTTTAAAAAATCAGTTTTATAATCTATGTCCAAAGATTCTTTTTTTGATTTTATAATTAAGGGAATAAAACCACTATATGAAAAACATTTAAACTTTTTTAATAAATTGATAGGTGTAATATAAATTACCCCATTAGGTTCATGATTTTTTTTATCAACTGAAACAATTTGTTTGTTAGGATACATTTTCGATAAATTGATTGCTTTTTTAATTGTGCTATTTTTTCTGAAAGGCGATGTTACTTGAAATAGTATTACATACTTTATAAATCTATATTTTTTTTTGTAAAAATTTATTGCATGTAATGCAGCTGCTTCAGATGTTACATTGCTTTGTGATAAATAATTTGGTCTTTTTAGGAATAGTACATTAATTTTTTTTGAAATTTTTTGTATCGAACCACTATCACTTGAAACCAAAATATCATTGAACAAATATTTTATTTTATTTAAATTATCCAAAGTCCAAAGTATTAAGGGTTTTTTATTTAATTTTAAAATATTCTTATTTTTTAGTCTTTTTGATCCTTTTCTGGCTAAAATCAATGCTAGATATTTTGTTTTATTTTTCAATTTAAATATTATTTAATATTTTAATTCTTAACATCTAAATTTTAAAATTATGGTCTGTAAAATGTTTGATTAAATTTTGAGCTTTCTATAAATTTTAAAGGTGTATAAAACCTATCACCTTCCTTTAATTCGTTAATAATATTTTTACCTTCTGAATTTAAAACTTTTTCTACTAAAAGCATGTGTTTTCCAGATGTACATACTGTAATCCATTTTTTATCATGTCTTGAAATTATTCCTGAAAAATAAGGGTGATTATTGGTGTCACCACCATGCAAGTGTACTGTTTTAATAAACAATTTTCCATGACCAGGTCTATTTAAAAAAGTACTCGCCCCTTGATGAGGATCGTCAAAAGCATTTATAAAATTATATAAATCATAAGAATTTAGGGTCCAATCTATAAAACCATTTTTTAAGGTATTTAAAGATGGATTGTATCTTCCTATAAAGTCTTGCTGTTTTGATAATAAAAATTTATTTCCATTTTTTAATTTTTTTATAAATTTTAAGTAAAATTTATTCATCTCATTCCATTTAAAATTTTCAAAATCTAAGGGTACTTTACAAGTAGAAGGAAATATATTAGCCTCGCTTAAAATTATTGGGCCAGTGTTAATATTTTCATCTATAATATGAAATAAATTTTTTAAAATTCTATCCTCTCTCATTATGTGCCAAGAAAAACCTCCTCTTCCAGAGTCTAATGGTAGTCTTGACGGAAAGTAATTAATCAAATTATTTTTTAACAATTCTATAGTTTTGGATTTAAATATAAACATTGAACTAATTGACAAAAATAATGTTTTATCAACTTCACAATTGGTTTTGATAAATTTTTCGAATTTTGGTCCAGAAAGGTTTTTAAAGATATGAATTTCATTATTTTTATTAAAATAATTTTTTTGATTTGAGCTAGTTATAATTAAAGTTTTTAATTTCAATGATAAATTAATTTTTAAAATTTTTTCAATATTTGGACAAGCTCCAATTATCACCACTTTTTTTAAATCTTTTATATAAAAATTATTTTCTTTTATCATTTTGATCTATAATTTAGTTTTAAGTCTTTGAAAGTTTTTTGAGGACTCACTTTCCATATTTTACCTGAATTTAAAATAGTTTCAAATAATTCAAAACTTTTGCCATTTCCAAATTCATATTTTTTAGGGTGTCTTACTTTATTTTTAAAGAAATAGTTAATTAGTTTAATGATTTTTTTTTGATGAAAATTAATATTATTAATAGTTTTAAGAGTACTTCTTTTATTTTGTCTATTACCAATATTTATAGTTGGTACACCAAAATAAGGTGCTTCCATTATTCCTGAGCTAGAGTTCCCTATGATAAAATTTGAATTTTTTAGGAGTGTTAAATAATGCTCAAAATTCATTGATGGTAACATTCTAATATTTTTATATTTTTTCAAGTTTTGATATTCTCTAAAAATTATATTACTACCGTAGTCGTTGTTGGGATATATAACGACAAAGTTTTTATTGCTGTTTAAAAGTGATTTAACAAATATTTTTGTATAATTTTTAAAATTTACAATATCTGTTGTTACTGAATGCAGTACAGCAATTGCATATTCATTAAAATTAATATTATAGTGTTTCTTAACTTCTTTTAAAGTTGGTAAAGATTTAGATCTCATAATATCTATATCTGGAGACCCTATAACAAAAATATTTGATGCTAATTCACCCATTTGAATTAATCTTCTTTTAGCTTTAAGATTTGATGTGAAATGTATATGTGATAATTTAGAAATTGAATGTCTCAATATCTCATCTACAGTACCAGTTACCTCACCTCCTTCGATATGACCTATTTTGAAGTTATTAAGAGCACCAACCGATGCACAGGCTAATGGTTCAATTCTATCTCCGTGTACAATAATTAAATCTGGACTTATTTTTTTGACTATTTTTGTGAACCCAAATATTGTTTTAGCAAAAGTAATATCAGTTGGTTCGTTGCTTGATTGATTATTAAATCTTATAACATTTTTTATATTATCATATTTTTTAAGCTTAATTTTCATCCACGTTGAACCAAATTTTTTTAAATTATGCATTCCTGTTACAAAAACATAAACTTTATATTTTTTATTTTTTTGCAGATTAATTATTAAATTTTTTAATTTTCCATAATCAGCCCTTGATGCAGTAACAAAAATTATTTTTTTCATTTAATATGTCTTTTTTTAATTTGAGTATTTTTTTTAATTTTTTTTATAACAACTCTGCCATAAAGCTTTTCTAAATCGCTTATACCAAAATCCCCTCCTCCCGGTCTTTTAAGGAAGATATTTTTTTGAGATAATTTAGATCCAACATCTAAATCTTCTAAAGCCACAACAGAAGGAAATGCAAATGCAATAGTTTTTTTTTCTTCCTTTAAAGGTTGTTTTAAAGAACCTCTTGCTAAAAAAATTTCCTTTGATCCATGAATTAATTTTTTTAATTCATTAAAATCCATTGAAGAGGATATATCTGGACCTTTTCTTTTTTTTGTATCGACATAATGCTTTTCAATTATTCTAGCACCTAAAGCAACTGCTCCAAGACTTGTGAAAATATTTTCTGTATGATCAGAAATTCCAATTTCACAATTTGGAAATGACTTTTTCAATTCGGTTATACAGTTTAATCTTACAAGATTTGTTGGTGTTGGGTAAATATTTGTACAATGAAGTAGAGCTAGAGGAATTTTTTTTTTTTCAATTATATTTACTGATTTAGTAATACTTTTTATACTATTCATACCCGTGCTCATAATAATTGGTAGCTTAAATTTGGTTAAATATTTTATAAAGTGGTAATTATTACACTCACCAGATCCTATTTTAAATGCAGGTACTCCAATTCTTCCAAGTCTATCAGCTGCGGCCCTTGAAAAGGGAGTGCTTATAAAAATTCTTTTTTTACTAGTAATGTATTTAGCTAATTTATTTTCATCATTTTCATTCAGTGCACATTTTTTAATAATTTCATAAATCGAAATATTGGCATTTCCTGGAATAACCTTTTTTGCTTCTTCAGACATCTCATCTTCAACAACATGAGTTTGATGTTTTATTACTTCCGCGCCAGCTTTTATAGCAGAATCTGCTATATGAATTGCTAGATCAAGTGAACCATTATGATTTATACCTATTTCTGAAATTACTAATGGCGGAGAGTCCTCACTAATTATTCTTTTTCCTATTTTAAAAGTTCTCATTTTTTTATTATTTTAATAAATATTAAAGTTTATGCTTTAAGATCCAATTATTATCTCGTTTTTCCCAAAGATGAGGTGATCTAAATTTATCAACTGTTTCAAAAAAAGTTTTTTCATCTACATCTAGATACTTTAAAAATTCATTAAAATATTTTGAAGGGAATTCATTATCGTATTTTTTAACTAAACTTATACCTTCTTCTCTTGTAATTTTTCCATTTCTTATCTCTTGAGCTGAGTCATAACTTGCTCTCCCCACTCCAAATTTAATATAAGTCGTATAATAATGAAGATTATCAATTTTATCATCAATACTATTATATTTAGAATATGTACCTTCTGTTCTTTCATTGTTGGGCTTAAAACCTAAGTTTTCTGAGGCATAGTAAAACATTTCTTGTGGATCCCATTTATAAAAATAACCAAGATGAAAAACTTTAATGTCTTTTTTTCCAACTTCGTCTTGCTGGAGGGGATAATAAGGTTCAAAATCACTTATTTTAAAGTCAGTTTCTTTCAAAATTTCCTCAATTTTTTTTTTACCAAAATAAATATCTTTTGAAGAAGATGTGAAATATTTTTGGTCCATAACAGGATCAAAGTTTTCATCAATAGAGGAGCCATATTCAGAGGTGTTTTCTCCATAGATAACTAGAGGAATATTAAATTTTGAAGCTATTCTAGGTCCAATATTTTTTTGTCCAACTATAAAAGGTTGAAATGGGTGCAATAAATTTATAAATGCTAATTTTGTTAAATATCGGTGAAGTTTACCATTTGGAGTAAACAAAACATTATCAAAGCCTCCGATATGTATCCAATTAGTAAAATTTTTAAATCCAATATCTGTATATAAATGTGGGGCCCATGTTACTGTAAGAGGATTCATGTTATATTTATATTTCAATATATGTGCCGCAAAACAACTATCTTTTCCTCCACTGCCAGGCACAACACAATCATAACCATTTTTTTTTCTATATTTATCTAATAGCTTGACTAGTTCTTTTTCTCTTTTTTCCCAATCTATTTTTTTTTTCATTTCTGCATATTTACAGGCGTCACAAATACCCTCTTTAATGTTTATTCCTTTTTTTTGGTTATCTGAATTCTTAAACTCTACAACCGGATTTGGCTTTTGATTATTCATCGTGCATAATTTACAAAATTCAACTTTTTCAGGAAGTCCATAAAGAGAAAAGTTTTTATTCATTTTTTCTATTTGTTATATATTACTAATTATTATATTTATTTTCACTTCTAGAGAAGTAATAGTTTCTATTATTTAAATTTATTACTTCATTAATTTTCTTTTTTTTTAATTTTTCTAAGTTCTCTAAATTTTTAATTAAATCATAAAAATGTTTTTTTTTTCTAACTCCAAAAATTACTTTATCAATCATTGAAAAACTAAATATGAAATCTATTGAAAATTTTTCTATTTTATTATTAGTCATACTCTCCAAAATTTTTTTTTGTTTACAAATATTTTTTAGTCTTTTCTCTTTAAGCCATGAAAATCTGTGATCGTTTTTTGAATATTTTGTATTACAGTTAAAATTTGAAGTTAATATTCCATTTGCAAATGGGGATCTCGCAGCTAAACAATTTTTAAATTTTTTCATTTGATAAATAGGGTCAATTCTTAATAAATTAAATTCATCTTGTATAAAGTCAAATTTATTTAATACTTTCAGTGGAAAGTAATGATTCCTTGCTAAAGATATACCTAGTTTATTTATTAATTTTTTTTTTTTATAATTTTCTATAATATTAATTATCTCATCCCAATTTTTAATTTCATTTCTTGGATTATGAAGTTGTATAACATTTATTTTACCAAATTTTTCAAGTGTCCAATCTATTCCATCTTTTAAATTTTCAGGACGAAATGTCTTATTAAGATTTCTATCCCATCCACATTTTGTATTTATTAAAATTTTCTTATTTTTTTTTTTATATTTTGCTAAAATTTTTTCAGCTTTTCCATATGTTGGCGATGTATCAAACTCATTAAATCCATTAATTATTGACATATCAATTATTTCTTCAACTTCTTTGTTTGAAACACTTTTATATTGACCACTCCAAGACCAAGAACCGATGATGATTTTATTTTTAATTTGTTTAGGTATCATTTCTAACAAGATCTACAAATTTTTCTTTATAATATTTTAGTTTATCTATAGACAACAAAGTATCTTTGCTTTTTGATCTCAAAGCAGAATCTACATTAAATTCATAATCATCAAAAATTCCTAATTCCTTTCCTTCAATTTGTTGTTTAGTACCATAATAAGGAGAATAAAAAGCGACTGTTATATTGTCAGGATTTAGCACTTTATTAAACTCTATAGTTTTAAGAATTGATGCCTCAGTTTGACTTGGAATTCCTATAATATTATAGGCAGTTCTTTTTATTCCATTAATTTTTAATAACTTAAATGCATTTAAAGTTTTTTCTTGGTTCGCAAACCTATTAAGTTCATCTTCTCTAAATTTTTCATCAGCTAATTCAATACCCATCCCTACACCATCTACCTTTAGCTTTTTAAGTAATTCAATAGATTTTTCATTGATTCCTTCAGGTCTTGTTTCTATGTAAATTTTAATATCAAGATTACTCCCATCAATTAAATCTGATAACTCTAAAAGAACATTCCTATCATTTGTTAAAAAATTTGTATCCTGACACCTAATTAATTGAATATTTTTTTCTTTATTTAAATATTTAAGTTCCTCAAAAATTTTATTTGCACTTTTATTTCTTAAGTAAGATTTAAAATTTTTTATGGCTCCAGTCTTTGAAGAAAATTCCTCAAAATCATAATACTTTTGTATGATTGTTTCTACACAGTAATTACAGGAATAAATACATCCTCTTGACATTTCATAATCAACTGCCCTTACAACATTTCCGTTATAAGGTCTTATTAATGCTTGACTATCGAAAATATCGTAATCATACGGAGATAATTTATCCAAATCATTTATTATTTTTTGTTTTTTATTTTGAATAAATTTCTTTTCTTTTATGTATGAAATTCCATCGATTTTATCTAAATCTTCTATAGAATTTTTAATTTTTTTTTGGTTATCAAAATTATCTAATATTTTAAGCAATACCAATTCTGACTCACCTCTAATTAAATAATTAATTTTTTTCATTTTTTTTAATATAATTTCAGAAGCCGAAGTAGCTTGTAAGCCACCTGTTAACAATATTGCATTTTTTGTATCTAAATCTTTAAGTAAATCATATCCGTTCTGAATATTAACGTATTCTCCCTCTCCATGGATATGTGATGATATTGCAGACCAAAAAATAAAATCTGGTTTGAATATGGTGATTTTTTTTTGAAGATCTTCCAAAATATCATTGGATTTAAATTTTAATAAATCGTCATAATTTGTTTTTTTATACATTTTATTTTTAGTTTGAAACTCGACCTCATTTAATGACCAGTTTGAATAAAACGTAGAGTCAAATAATTCTACTTTGTGATTATTTCTTTTTAAAATACCTGAGTGACTTGCTATCCATATATGAGTAATTCCTCTACCCCATCTATTTGGGTTTATTAAAAGTATTTTTGCCATAAAAAATTTAAATAATTACTGAATTAAATATTCATTTTTTTTCACAAATTCTACACTTATAGCAGAAAAAAAGTTTTTATGATTTTCGTGAATAAAATGGTTTTTATAATTTTTTTTTAAAATTTCTAATTCGTTTGAATATATTTGCCAAAACTTTTCTTGAATTTTTTTTTCATTTATATCCAATCTTTTAAAACCTAAATTTTTATAATTCAAAAATTCTTTTACAATTAATAATAATTCTTCCTCATTATGCTCTTTTAATATCAGTTCTTCAGACATTACCTCAAATAAAGACTTGTTTGTTTTATGTAGGCTAAATGCATATTGTTGCATAATTTCTTTTAAATTCAGATTTTTATTTTTTTTTTTACTATAATGAATTTTTGTTGAAAGCATTATTTTCTTAGAATGAGTTAAAAATTCTCCCACTGGAAGTGAGTTACAATAAATTGCTGGTTTTCGAAAATTAAAGGTAGGAATTGCAGCCCATCCAGTCCCTGTAGAAATTACAAAATCACATATTGATGCTACAAAAATATCAAGAAAATCACTTTGTATGTCAGAATTACAATACTCAAAATATTTTTTGTGGGAATAATTCATTTTTTTATTTACTTTTCTTCCCATCCTAAATACGTAATAGCCTTGTTGATTCAGAAATTTTGTCAGTGAAATAAATTTTTGAATATCACAATCTCTACTATCTTGATATGACCAATTTCTTCCAGGAAATCTAAAAGATAAATACGCATTATCTCTCACATCTAAGCAAACAATTTTGTCATTTCTTTTAATACCTATGGATCTGAGAATTTTCCAACCTTCAGCTTTCTCTTCATCATTAAGTAATATATTTTGCTCTGATTTTTCAAGTAAATTGTTTCCGTCATAAGATTTGAATAATAATTGATGCTGTTTAGGAAAATTAAAATAATTTATTAAAAATTTGTTAATTTTAAATATTGGAAAACCAAATTTAGGGTATAAAAAATTAATCTTTTTACTCCATTTTTTTTTCAAAAAGTAATTTGAGATAATATTGGTATTAACAATTAAATCTAAAGAATTAATTTTATAAAAATTCTTATTTGCTAAATAAATCTCAGGGTCATGTGCAAAATGACCCATCCGCCAAGACGATAAAAGACCAATTCTAATTACTACTATCGGTCTAACTATATAAATTATAATTAAAAAAAATAAACAAATCGGATATTGAATTAAAATTTTAAGAAAAAATTTAATAAATTTTATCATCTAGAAGATTAAGTGATTTTAAATATCTTATATATTTAAATATGTCTTAACATAATTTAATAATGTTTCTTTATTTAAATATTTTTGATGACCTAAATAATTTACCGCAAATGCGCCGGCTATATTTCCTAGGAATCCAATTTTTTCTGGATCATTTGAAACTTTAGAAATTATTGAACTTATAACAAAAAAAGCATCTCCAGCACCTAATGTATCTACTGGTGAACTGGTTAAGGCTGGAGAAAAAATAGTTTTATTTTTAAATGATGTGAAAGCTCCATTTTTCCCAAAAGTAATTGAGCCTGATTGATATTTTATTTTTGCTCTAAATTTTTTAAGTAAGTTTGATGTGTTTGAATACTCATCAGAGAGGGCTAGCCTTGCTTCTGGCTCATCAATGGAAAAATAACTTGTTTTAGAAAATTTAGTGAGATAATTAAATCCTATATTGCTGCTATTGGTTTGAACATTAATTGAAAGGTATTTTGAATTTTTTTCAATAAAGTTAATCATTTTTTTTGTAATTAGACCATGGCCAAAATCATGAACTATAACGTGATCGAATTTTTTTAAATTTTTTTTTAAGTAGTTAATTATTTTAATCTCAGTTTTTTTTTTAATATCATTTTTTTTTTTATTAGATATCTGAAATAATTTATTGTTATATTCATCTAAATACCTTGTTTTTGTTATAAAATTATAATCTTTTTCACGAAATAAAATTCTTTTTATTTTTTTATGGATTAATTTATTAAATGTTTTGTTACTACACTCTTTCGGTATTACACTTAATAATGAACAATCGTTTAAAAGATTTGAAAGATGATTAACTGAAGCCGCTATACCTCCAGCATATGTTTCCTTTTTGTTTTCCTGCATAGAAATTAATTGCTCTTTAGGCGATTTGCCCATAGGTAAACAAAAAACATATTCATCTTTTATTATCTCACCTATAACAAGAGTTTTTACCCTTGATGATCTTTCTATTAGATTTCCAATGCTTTCAAAGCTAAATTTATTTCTAAGTTTAAGTAAATAAGATTTTGTATTTTCATTTAGTTCATTTGAAAATCTATTAATTAGATTTGTTGAACTTAATGTTTTTTCATTTGTAAATAAAATTTTTCCACCAAATTTCTCCACCTCACTTTTCTCAAGTTTAATTCCTCCAGTATAATCTTTGTTATGCCCTTTATAATCATTTCCTTTAAAATAAATATCTGGCTTAAGCTCTTTAATTATTTTTTGAGATGTTTTTTCATTGGAGATTATTACAAAATCTACTAGTTCAATTGATGCAATAATATTTAATCTTTGTTTAGTGTTGTAGATCGGTCTTCCAGGACCTTTATTAATAAACTTGTCGCTTGTAATAGATACAAAAAGGATATCACAATTACTTTTAGCTTTTTTTAAATGTAATAAATGTCCAAAATGAAAAATATCGAAAACTCCGTGAGCTAAACCTATTTTTTTTCCTTTTAGTTTTTTTTTTTATGACACTTAAATCAGATTGATTAATAATTTTTTTTGTCATTCTAATTATTTGTATTTGCCATTGGAGTTTTAAAAAAAGGGTACATCTCATGTAATGATTGGGGTTCAAAAATACCTTTCGAATTTTTTTTATATCCTTGTTTAAATAGAGGTGGCTGGTCCTCATCTGTAAAAATTTCACATACTAATAAACCTTTATTGTTATTAATTAATTTAATAGTTTTATTTACTTTCTGAGTATTATCTATTTTAATATATTTAATGCCAAAACCCTTAACAACTTTTTCAAAATTTGGAAGGGAAAGACTATAATTAGGATGAGTCCCATAATACCTTTTGTTTAAAAATTCTTTTTGCGTGTGTCTAATCGCCAAGTAACCATTATTATTTACAACTATAATAACAATATTCATCTTTTCATTTGTCATTGTTTGTAAATCTTGAATATTCATTAAAAAACTTCCATCCCCTATTATGCAAATATGATTTTGAAATTTTTTTGACTTTAAAACACCTATGGTTTCAGCTAAACCAGTTCCCATAGAAGATATTGATGATGAACAAACAAGTTTATTATTTTTTTTTATTATTGAACTTTGAAATGTTGAATATAAGGCCGTGCCACCACCATCAGCAATTATACATGTTTTTCCTTGAATAGAATTAGTTAATAATCTTATAAATTTATTTGAATTGGGTTTCTTTGTTTTAATAGGTTCATACCAATTCATTTCTTTAAAAATATTTAAATTATGCCATTTAAAATTTTTAATTTTTGATTGATTATTAGACCATTTTAAAAAATTTTTTAAATCATCCTGAAGTTTAAAATTAAATTTTACATTGGTATTTTTTAATTCATCATTATCAATATTAATCAATATTTTTTTTGCATTAATTGAATATTTATCATACAGGGTTGTTGTATGTGGTATGGCTAGATGAGTGCCCATACAAATTAACAGGTCAGAATTAAAAACAGCCTTGTTCGCTCCTCTTTGTCCGCTCATTCCTATAATACCAAGATTTAATGGATGATTTGTATGAATTATATCTGCAGAATTCCACGTAGTAACAAAAGGTATTTTAAATTTTTTCAAAAAATTTTTAAATAGTTTTTCTCCATTTTGATTTTTTACTCCAGATCCAACTACAAAAAGTGGTTTTTTTGAGTCATTTATTAATTTGAAAATCTTTTTGTAAGATTTTATCTTATAGTTAGTATGATTGTTTTGCTTAGGTAAAAAATTTTGACTTTTAAATTTTATATCAGCCCACTGTATTTCTAATGCAACATCTAACCATACTGGCCCTGGTCTTCCTGAATTACAAATCGCTAATGCTTTTTTTAGTTCTTTTATAAAGTGATTTTTATTATTTATAAACTTTGTATATTTTGTTAATGGTTTAACAATATCACATATATTAACTTCTTGAGTTCCTACCTGTCTAACTTTCTTTCCGTAACTTACATGATTACTTCTAGCTTGCCCACTAATAAAAATGCTTGGAACTGAATCTTGCCAAGCAGCCATTAATCCGGTTATAGCGTTTGTAGATCCTGGCCCAGTTGTTACTATTGCGCACCCAATATTTTTTGTGACCTTTGCATATGCTGTAGCGGCTAAAGCAGCACTTACTTCATGATGATTATACGTAACTCCAATTTTAAATTTTTCCAGAGAGTCAAAGAAATGTACAACTGCCCCTCCTTGTAATCCGAACACATGTTTTATACCTAGATTTTTTAATGTTTTTGCAAATACATCTGTGAGTTTCATAAATTATTTTAAATAGGTGTCAGACATATAGTGTTTTGAATGTCCTCCATCAGCATGGATTATTGATCCATGAAAAAAAGATGCTGCATCAGATGCCAAAAATACAACTATACCTGTTGTTTCGTCCATTGAGCCAAATCTTTCCAAGGGTACTCTGTTTTTTAGATATTTTTTTGCATGATTAATATTTTTCTTTATCATTTTATTCCAGTGTCCCTTTTCTGTTAAAACAATTCCAGGTGCAAGTGCTGTCATAACAACATTTCTTTTTTCAAGTGCCAATTGCCTACCTACACTTTTACTATAAGCAGTCAGTGCTGCTTTTGATGCGTTAAATGCAGATGGGCCACTTATTTCCATGCCTGCTACAGAAGTAATATTTATAATTCTCCCCCAATTTTTTCTTTTCATATCTTTTATAAAATGATTTACCATTTCAACTGAGGTCATAAAGTTTAATCTCATAACTTTTTCCCAATTTTCAATTTTACTAAAAGGATCTTTTACTTCTAAAGTGTGACCTATGTTATTAATCAATATATCAATTGATTTAAAGTCTTTCTTAATTTTTTGTTGTAATCTTTTAATATTCCCTTTTTTTGATACATCAATTTTGTACCCTTTATGATTAATTTTAGTGTTATTGCTTAAAATTTTCATTGTACCATTTATTGAGTTTACATTCCTACTTGTAAAAGCAACTGTTGCACCTGCATCTGCTAGGGCTTTTACTATATATCTTCCTATTCCTGTTCCACCTCCGGTAACTAATGCTGTTTTATCTTTAAGATTTATCTTCATTTTTTCAAAAAATTAATTATCTTTTTCTTAATATCTTCAGGACTCAATTTTAGCATTTTTAATGCTTCATGCTGTTTGCCGGATTTCATAACAAAGTTTTTTCCTGTTGTTAAGGTAAGAAATTTATTTTTATTTTTAAAATTTAGAACAAACTCAGATATTGCTGAGGTTAATCCACCAATAGCAGAATGTTCTTCTAGGACAGCAATATATTTGTAACTTTTTAAAATTTTTTTCATCATAGAGGTGTCAATTGGTTTAATCGAGTATGCACTGACTAAGGCTGGGTATATCTTTTGAATATTCAGTTTTTTTATAGCCTCTTGAGCATTAATTATTATATTTCCAGTGGCTATTATACAAATTTTTTTTCCATTACAGATTTTTTTCCATTTTTTTAATTTGATTTTAGGTTGTCTTGAATAAATGTTTTTTTCACCTCTTTTACCAATCCTTAGATATACGGGCTCTTTTAAATCAATTATTTTTGGAATTAGAGATTTAAGTTCCATGGGATCTGCAGGAGAAATAATGTTAAGATTTGGAATGCTTCTCAAAATACCAATATCTTCAATTGCATGATGAGTTGAACCTAAATCCGCGTAGGATAAACCAGAACCAACACCCACTATAATCACTCCAAGATTTGGGTAGCAAATATCTACTTTGATTTGTTCTACAGTTTTATACACATTAAATGTTGCTATAGTATAAGTAATAGGTATAAATCCTTTCAAAGCTAAGCCTGCTGCAACTGTAGTCATATTTGCCTCTGCAACACCACAATTATAAAATCTGTTAGGAAACTTTTTAATGAAATTATCAAATAATTTATAACCTATGTCACCAGCCAAAATTACAATCTTTTTATTTTTTTCTGCTAATTTTGTTATCTCTTTTACAAAAACATCTCTCATTATCTAATGATTTAATAATTCTTTTTTTGCTCTGATTAGTTCAGAATAATTTGGAGATCTATAGTGCCACAAATTATTATCTTGCATAAAAGAAACTCCCTTTCCTTTAATTGTCCTAGAAATAACAACAGTAGGTGAAGAGTCACTTTTAAATTTTCTTAGACAATTTTCTATTTGTGTGAAATTGTGCCCATCAATTTCTTTAACTTTCCAACCAAATGATTTCCATTTATCCTTTATTGGTTCAAATTTTAACACATCATTTGTTCTTTCTGTTGCTTGCCATTTATTACAGTCAACAAATACCAATATATTTTTTAGTTTTTTTCCAGTAATAAACATAGCAGCCTCCCACACACTTCCTTCGTTGCATTCACCGTCACTCATTAGAACTATATGTTTATTATTTTTTTTTAATATTTTGTCGGCAATTAAAAGTCCAGCTGAACAGGACAATCCATGTCCAAGTGATCCTGTTGCAGCTAATATGCCATTAATTTTCATATTTGGATGTTCTTCTAGATAACTTTTAGGCTTACAGTAACTATTTAATAATTTATTCGATATATATTTTTTTTTATTCAAAACAACATATAAAGCAGGTGCAGCATGTCCTTTACTTAAAATAAATGTATTTTTTAAGTTTTTCTTATCATTAATTTTTGGTCCTAATCCATATTTTGAGAAGTATATTGAAACCAATATGTCCAAGCAAGACATAGATGAACCTAAATGAGCAGTTTTAGATTTATAGATTAAATTAATTAATTCTATTTTAATTTTTTTTGCTATTATTTGTAAATTCATAAATTAAAGATAGTTAGTTGAAGATACATTATTTTTCTTTATACATACTAATTAATGATTAATCTTTTTTAGAAATCTTTTTATACCGTCACTATCATTTTCGTTTGGACTCCATTTAGGATAATATACATCAGTTTTTTTTATAAAAGGGCCTGAGTAAACCTCGTGATATATGCACCACTCATCTACTGCGATTGGCATATGGTAAAATCCCTTTGACATTCTATAGTAAAACTTCCTACCTGAGTCATATGTGCCCATTTTGATTATTTTTTGCACTTTTCCTAATTTATTAAAAACATAAACATTCATTTTTCCTTCCATGATAAAATATGACTCACTTTTTCCATTTGGATGAATATGTGGAGCTATGAAACTGTTTTTATTTAAAGCAATAATCATTTCATTAGTTTTATTTCTAAGACTTTTATGT
>MDTB01163953.1_pt1 | contig 37536 bp, 38 predicted proteins | sample 811161 | NCBI WGS metagenome assembly MDTB01 (sample SAMN05326650, study PRJNA326480) | marine metagenome | isolation source: seawater | place: Mediterranean Sea | collected 2009 | reverse complement strand
TAAGAGATGTCATATCTTTTTTTATGCTTTTTTGAAATTTTAAAAATGTCTTCTTTAAAAAAAGAAGCGTTATCATATTTTTTGAAAATTTGATTAGCGTAGTCAACATACTCTTTAGTGGCATCTACTCCTATAAATTTAACAAACTTGTCGATTTTTAAAAGAGAGTGATAATAATGTCCTGCAGCGCATCCAACATCCAATATAGACATTCCCTTTTTGTAAATTTTTCTTATTAAAATTCTTAATTGTCTTGCGCTCTCCATTTCAGGTAGTTTTTTTTGTGCACGATCAAAAGTTCTAGCTTCAACTGAATGATCCTTTTCCCAAATTTTCCAATTTTTTTTTACCATGAAGTCCATCCTCCATCTACAATTAAATTGCTTCCTGTGATGTAAGAAGAGTCATTTGATAAAAGAAAAATTACTGGTTTAGCCACCTCAATTGGCAATCCAAACCTTCCCAGTGGAATTCTGTTTTTAATTTTGATGAAATTTTTTATATTTTTATTTTTTAAATTTGGAAAAGCACCTGGGCTAATTGAATTTACTCTAATATGCTTACTATTTAAATTACAAGCAAGATATTTGCTAAGTTGTATCATTGCAGATTTTGTAGGACCATAGTGAACAGGATTTATGTCTTTAGTAAATTTATAGTTTTTTTTTTCTGGACTTACTATTCCATAAATGGATGCAATATTAACGATAGAAGATAATTCATTAAATTTAATAGAAGTTTGAACAAACTTCTTCTTAAGAGCCTTTATTAGTAGATAAGGTGCAATAATATTTATTTTTGTAGCATCAAGGAAATCCTTTTCTGATATATTTTTTATATCACCTGTTACGCCTGAATACGCACAATTGACTAGTCCGTTAATATATTTTTCTTTTGATAGTTGTTTTGATATTTTTTTGATGCTGTTGAGATCAAATAAGTTGCATTTTATTATATCTATATGACTATCATATTTTTTCTCAAGAGATTTTTTAACAAGTTTTAACCTTTTGAAATTATTTGACAGTAATATTATGTCTGCTCCTTCGTTGGCTATTTGCTCAGATATTACTCTACCAAAATATCCAGTAGCTCCCGTTATTAAAAACTTTTTATTTTTTAATTTTTCCATAAATTTGGCATCAAAATTTTTCTTTTTTTAGTTATTCTTTTCATTTCATTATTAATTAAATTTACTTCATTTTTATTCAATTTAGGATTTTTATAATTCAACAGAATTTCCTTAAATTGTTTATGATTGATAAAACCTATAACGAAATAATCTATCCATTTAAAACTTTTTACATAAGCTAAACAAAGGTCAATTTTACTTGCTCTATTAAACTCAATTATATATTTTTGAAACATAAGATCTATTTTTTTTGATATTTTTTTAAATTCCAATGGAACGTTAGTATTAAGCAATAATCCCCTTAAAAATATACTTCTGACATAAATTTTAACTTTTTTTTTATTTAAATATCTGAAAAGTGAGGGTTTTAACCACCTATTATCAAGAATATTAAATGGGATTTGGATATTTTTAATTGATTTAAATCTGCAGGAATATTTTAATTCGCTTGGACTATAAACTGATATTCCAACTTCATTGATCAGTTTATTTTTCTTTAATTCATTTAAAGCTGCTATTAATTCACTTTTATAAATTTTTAAATCTCGAAATCTATGAATCATTAAAATATCAATTTTTTTTGTGTCGAGATTTTTTAAAGTCTTTTTTAGATTATTTTTTATAAAAAAATAAAGAGAAATTTTTTCTTTATCAAATTTTTCTAAATCGAATTTGCTTATAATGAATAACTTTTTTCCAAAATGATTTTTATTTACACCTATATTTGTTTCTGAACTGCCGTATTTTTGAGCGGTGTCAATTTTATTAATTCCAAACTTTTTAGCTAAAATCAATACTTTTTTCTGCTCAGATTTACTTTCATATAACTTATTTCTTTTATCACCATATCTCATACCTAGTTGTGCGCCACCAATAATAAATTTTTTTAAAAAAGAATCTTTCATTCTTCTATCTCAATAAATTTTTCCAACTTACGGTGGTAGGCTTTTTTATTCCTTGGAATACTTTTCTTAAAAAATTAAGATCGTTTTTATTATCAACAGAAAATTTTTTTTTTGTATAAAGTTTTTCATATTTTGAATATTTAATCTTAAAAAATTTTAAATTTTTTAACCTACTTATTCTGGGTACTACATGTTCACTATCACTTTTACTTAATCGTAATTTAGAAACATGATTGAAAATTTTAGCCCTAAATATTTGGATGGCAAGCCCATAAGGGAAAATAAAATTTTTTTTTGTTGTATCTAAAAAATCTAGTTTTTTTTTTTTAAAAAGTCTTAACATTTCGTTTATAAATTTTCCATCTGGTAAGGGGTTGTCTGCAGTTGTTCTGATGATAATGGTATTGTCATTTAGTTTTGAAATAATCTTTTTAAATCTTGAGAAAACATTTAAATGAGAGCCCAAAGAATAATCTAAACGGTTTTTAATAATAATTTTTTTTAATTTAATATTCTTTTTATCATTCGGTATAGCTATGATTAAAGGTATCTTGGTATTTTTAAGTCTTTTAGCGCAGAGTATTACTAAAGGAATCCCCTCAATTTTTTTTAAGACTTTATCGGGTAACCTTTTAGAATTAACTCTCGCTTGTAGAATTATTATAGATTTCACTAACTAATTTTAAATTTTTTGAACAAAATCATAAATGTATCAATTACTTTTTTTTGTTCTGAGAATTTCAAATTATAATAAATAGGTAATGATAAAGATTGCCTAAAATGATTAATTGCATTTTTTAATTTAAATTGTTTGTTAAATAATTTTTTATAATATGGTTGTAAGTGGATTGGAAAGTAATGATTTTGTAAAAATATTTTGTTTTTGGCAAAATAATCAATTAATTTTTTTTTCTGATTTTTTTTAAAATTAATTTTTATCACATAAAGATGGTAAGCATGCTTGGATTTTTTAAGAATTATTTGTTTTTTAACTGATTTAAAATTTTTAAAAAAATTATCATATTTCTTTGCTATTTCTCTCCTTTTTTTTAAAAATTTTTTTAATTTATTTAGTTGACTAACCCCAAGAGAACATTGAATGTCAGATATTCTATAATTAAATCCAGCTTGAACTAACCTATAGGGCCACATTGGATTTTCTAATTTTTTTTTACTATTAATTATCTTTTCAAGTCCATGGTTCCTTAGATTTTTAATAACAGTTATAAATTTTTTTTCATTTGTTAATATTGCACCTCCTTCTGCAGTAGTTACATGTTTAACCGGATGATAGCTGTGAACAACAAGATCAGCGTATTTTGTTGCGTAATTACTTTTGCCTTTATATTCAGCGCCAATAGCATGACAATTATCATTAATAAGTTTTAATTTATATTTCCTTGCTATTTTTTTAATACTTTCCCAATCACAAGGTGATCCAGCATAATCAGTGGCAATTAGAGCAGATATTTTCTCCTTTTTCGACTTTAGAAACTTGATCCTTTTTAATATCTCTGAAACAGATATATTTCCAGTTTCTAGATCAATATCTACGAAACTAGGTTTTCCACCAGCATGAATGATGGCGTTCGCTCCTGATAGAAATGTATTAGATGATATCAAAACATTTGTATTTTTTACTCCAATTGCTAAACAACACAAATGCAATCCGGCTGAACCATTAGCTACAGCACAAGAATATTTACTTTTAAAGATACTATTTAATTTTTTTTCAAATTTTTCTACAAATTGACCTTGGGTTAATTTTTTTGATTTTAATGCTTTGGTTACAGAGAGAATATCTCTTCTATCAATATAATGATTGCCGTAATTAATCATTAATAATTTTTTTTATAATAGATTTAATTTCTTTAATATTTAGAAATTTTTTATTTTCATCACTACCATAAATGAATCCACTTTTAACTTTTTTACAATTCTTTATTTTATTTATATTTAAGTATTTTTCTCGGCTCCAGTTTCCGAACTTAAATTGAGGATATATTAAAAAATAATCATCAAATTCAAGAGTATTAATTGAGTCTGTAGCCGTAATCATTTCCTCGTGAATTTTTTCTCCAGGTCGAATACCAATTATTTTTATGTCTTTTTTTTCATTTATTGCTTTTGCTAAATCATGAACTTTAAATGAGGGTATTTTCGGAACAAATATCTCACCTCCCAGCATTCTCTCAAAAGATTTGCAAACAAATTCTACTCCTTGATCTAAAGTTATATTAAATCTTGTCATTTCTAAATTTGTAATTGTAAAACTTTTACTGTCTTTAGATTGAGATAAAAATAGTGGTAAAACTGATCCACGGCTATTTAGAACATTTCCGTATCTTACCACACTAAATTTTGTTTTTAATCCCCCTCTATAATTATTTGCAGCAACAAATAATTTATCTGAGGTTAATTTTGTTGCCCCATAAAGATTAATTGGTGAAGCAGCTTTATCTGTACTTAAAGCTATAACTTTTTCTACATTAGAATTATAAGCAGCCTCAATAACATTTTGTGCTCCTAAAACGTTAGTTTTTACAACCTCAAATGGATTATACTCTGCAGTTGGAACTTGTTTTAAGGCTGCAGCGTGAACTACTAAGTCCATATCTTTCATGGCAAGCTTTAATCTTTCTAAATCTCTTATGTCTCCTATTAAAAATCTTAAATTATTAGATTTAAAATCTTGATGACTTTGCATCTCATACTGTTTTAACTCATCCCTACTAAAAATTACTATTTTCTTCGCAGAGAAATTTTTTAATACATATTTAGCAAAGTTTTTGCCAAATGACCCGGTTCCTCCGGTTATTAAAATTGATTTATTTTTAAAGATATCTTTATTCATTTTTATTTTTTGTTTGTATTGTTATCATTTATTGAAGAATATAACTGTGATTTTTTAAAAATTTTTTTCCTATTTTGGGCTTTATTTTTGGTAAATTATCAATTTGTGAACAGCTTTTAAATATTTCCCAAAACTTTTTTTCCAGGTAATTATCTTCTCTGCTTTGAGAAGGATCTTCTTTGAGCTTACTGTTTTGATTAATCTCACTAAACAAATCTGAAATATCATCAGGAGTATTATTTACTAGCTGTATTCCTTTTCTTTTGAAGTCTTCGAGCGTAAATATATTTTCTAGTCCATTTTCAAAAACTTCTGACAAACTAATTATCTCATTTTCCTTATTTTTTCTTAATTTAAAAATAAATGGAATAGGGTTCCAATTATAATATTTTATCATATTAGTAATACTTGGAAAATTAATAAAACAAAAAGGAATTTTATTTACCATTGCTAAGTTAAATATTCCAGAGTCACTTCCAAAATAAAGATGAGCATTAGTCATAAGATAACTCTCCAATAATTCAGATTTATTTTTAAGAAGATGTAAGTCAATTAATTTTGGGTGTTTAAAATCTATTGGTTCTTTTACAATATTTCCAACTCTAATGACGGTATATTGATTTTCAATCATTTTTTTACAAACTTTAGATAGATCGTTAATAGGAAAATTTCTATAATCATGATAACTCCAATCCTTTTTTGGGTAGGTCTCTTTTAAATAAGCGTTATCGCGATTATGTATACAAATCCATTTATCTTGAGGATTAATATTTAGTTTACTTAGTTCATTTTTAACTAAATTTTCCTCCTCTTTATTAAAATAAATGAGTTTATCTGTAAGGTGATTTTTAGATAAAGAATTAATATTAAATTTAATATCGTTAAAGTCTTTTTTTAATATATATTCGTAAAAGTATGAAATAATCTTATAAACGGAAAAAAAATCAATAAAAAAAATTTTTTTTGTTAATTTTTTTTTTATAAAATTATTTGAAACATCACGAGAACAAAAAAGTATATCTATATGATTTGAATTTTCTGTTTTTTTTTCAATTAAGTAATTCATAGAAAAAGAGGTGGCATGTCCAATTCTGGAAAGGTCGAGCAAACCAAATCTAATATTAAAAGCTTTTTTAAGAAATAATAAAAAATAAACAATCGGGAAAAATATTACACTTGTAAACTTAATAACTGTCTTTTTCACGATTATTCTGATTTGTTTAAAAACTATTTTTGATTTATATCAATTGTTCTGTAAGGAGTAAAAAGGTTGTTTCCTAATTTTTTTCTTAGCTTGCTATAAACTGACTCTTTTAGTTTTCTAAACTCCCACAAATCCTCATTTCCTTTTTGAGGGTAGTAAAAATTTCTTATCGTTATGGGCATTGCAAATCTAGGTTCTTTATGAAAATTTGGAATTGTCTTGTGCAAAGTGAATGGTGACATCAACAAAATTGAACCTGTGTTTATATTTAAATTTATTTTTTTATGTTTTTTTGGTAATTTAGTAGGTTCTCTATTCATATTTGGTATAACTCCCCAATGATGAGAACCAGGTATTATTTCTAAAGTAGACATCCCTTTTTTTAAATAAATTGGTAACCAAATAAGTATTGACGCGGGAGATACACCTGACCAAACTTCTTGATGATATTTTTTAACAAAATATTTATCTTTTACTCCGGATACATTAATTGCAAGTTCTGAATTTGATAAATATTCTAGATCAGGGCCTAATAACTCTACTAGATATTTTAAAACTTTTTTTTCATTTAATAATTTTTGTATATGATTTTCATTAAATAGTTTTGTAGCTAAATACTTTTGTATATAGTGTTGATTAAATTTTTTTAAACATAATTCAAAATTATAAGCTAGAGATTTTTTATTTTTTTTTTTAATTAAATCTAAAAGATTAGAGTTTATAGATTTCTGTATTAACTTAATAATTTTATTACTGACTGAATTTTTTAAAACAAAATATCCGTCATTTTCTAATTGTTTAAATTGTTTATTTTCCATGCTCTTTTGTATCATATTATAATTAATTTATTAATATTTTGGGTGCCAATTAGTTTTTATATTTATTTAAGATTAAACAAATATTTTTTATCTCATTCAGCCTATATCCCGGCCCGCTAGGAATTCTTATGAAATGTTTAGATACAAATGATGAATTCATAAATTTATTAGTTTTATTTTTGAAAGGAATGTTCTCATGAATTGCTCTGAAACCTGTGTGTACTCCTATTCGATTCCTTGAGCAATATTTAATAAATTTTAATTTATTTTTTACTATCACATGATTATATAAAGGCAAAGATTCCTTAGTTTCTTTCGTCGCGAATTCTAAATCTTTATTTTTTAAATTATTATTATAAGTTTTATAAATTCGATTTAATTGAATTAAATTTGAATTTTTGTATTTAAAATTCTCAAGTCCAAAATTTGAGTGTAGATCACTTGGTTTAAAGTTTAACCCAGTCGTTGAACTAGCTTGAAGTATATAATTATCAGGCATAGAACTTACGCCATTGTTTCTTATACAAAAAAGTTTTTTTGCTAAATCATCTGAGTTAGTAGCGCAGAAACCTCCATAGACCATATGAACTAATTTTGTAATACCCAAAGAGAAACAGCCAATCTCATATACAGTTCCAGTATATTTTTTTTTTTCTATACTATTAATTAAGAAAGATTGTGCTGCATCTTCTATAACTTTAAATTTATATCTTTTTTTTAATTTATCAAAATCTTTATTGTAGTTAGGTGATCCATTTAAATGAGTAAGTAAAACTAAGTTAGGTCTTAATTTTTTAATTTTAGCATTTAGTAAATCAAAATTTGTTTTTAATGATCTAAATGATGTGTCAACAAGATTTATACTTAAATTTAAAATTTTTGCAGGGTTCAGAGAAGCCACCCAATTAGTATCAGAAGCTAAAACTTTATCAGATTTTTTAGATAAAGCTAAATAGGCCATCATAAGTGCGCTAGTACCACTAGTTGTTAAAATGACATGCTTAACTCCTAATATTTTTTTAATTTTTTTTTCTAGTTCTATAGATTTTTTACCAAAGGTTAATTTTTTATTTTTCAAATTAAAATTAATACTTTTTTTTGTATTATGATTAATTAAAGGTTTAAACCAAGGATAGTTCATCAAACTTTTTTAATAGTCTCTATTAATTCTTTTGCTTTAACTGGAATATTTCCTAATCTGCTTACTTGGATAGCAGAAAATAATGAGCCTATCAGAGCTGCTAACCAAATTTTCTTATCATTTTTTAAAGCGAGAGACAGTGAAGCTCCAACAAGCATAGAGTCGCCTGCTCCAGAAACTGAAATAGGTTTTGTATTCAGAGATGGGAGTCTATCATTTTTAATTTTCGATTTATTAGTTGCTGAATGAATTATAATTCCATCACTACCAAGCTTAAGCAATATATTGCTTGCTCCTGATAATTTTCTCAATGATTCTGTCATAACTATTAATCCATCTTTAAAATTTTTTGTGCTTATTCTTGCCTCTCTTTCTGTAGGTGTAATTAAATCTAAATTCTTATACTTTGAAATATCTCCAATTTGGGAAGATGACTGGCAATCGGCAGATACTATCACATTATTCGATTTTGCAATTTTAATTAATTGAAGAATTAAACTATTTGTCAAAACTCCATAATTAAAATCAGAAAAAATTAATAAATCAATTTTTTTTACAATTCTCTTAAATTTATTCAAAATTTTAACCTCTAACTTTTTTGATATGTTTTCCTGATTTATTTCTGTTAATCTGAACAAAGTATTATTATCGCTAATATATCGATTTTTGACAGTAGTTGATCTTGTTGTGTCCTCAATAATTTCACTTTTTACTCCATATCTATTTAGTAGATTTAAGGCTAGTTTTCTCGTCTTATCTTTACCAGAAACACTTAAGTAATGTGTGTTTGCGCCCATTCCGGCTGCGTGAGCAGCAACTATAGATGCACCGCCTAAAAAAATTTCTTCATCTATTGGTGTTGCTACAATAGAATGATCCTCTTGGGACATACCTATCGGATCACAATAAATATATTTATCTAAAATTAAATCTCCAACTACACAAACTTTTAAATTCTTGAATCTTTTAATAGAATGTATGATTTCATTAATATTTAGCTTATTTCGCTTTAAATAATCTTTTACTTTTTCTAATATACCTTTATCAACTACTTCTACTTCTTTTCTAATAAGATCAATAGAAGAAAAAATAGTATCACCAGAACTAAATATAAGCTTACCTTTATTTTTTTTGATTATTGCTTCTTCTTCATTATATTTTTGCTCATGTTCTTTTCCTTTGACTATAATATTTGGTTTAATTTTTAAAATTGTCTTCTTAAGTGAACTTTTAATTAAAATCACTTGATCAACTAATTTATTGTTTTTTATACCTACTAGTCTTAATTTCTCAGATACATGAGCTGAGGCACCTGCAATTTTGTCAGAGTAAACTCCGACTATAAGTTTATCACCGTGGTCTTTTGCAAATTTAATAAGTCTTAAATGACCTGGGTGAAGAACGTTAAATGCTCCTGAAATAAATACTTTTTTCATTTTAATTATTTTTAATAATTTTAAGCCGTGGCAGAGGTGAAATGAATTTTCCTCCTTGTTTTAAAAACTTAATATTTCTCTGAATTATTTTATTTTGATGCTGCCAAGCTAAAATAATTACAACGCTATTAAAATCATTCATAATTTTATTTCCATTTAAAACTGGAATATGAAAGCCTGGGCTATACAAACCCTGTTTGATAGGATTGTCGTCTAATATAAATTTTAAATATTTATTTAATCTAAATTCATGTATCAAAATAGTTGTGCTGTGCGATGCACCATATCCGATTAACTTGATATTTTTTTTTTTATAGTTTTCTAAAATTTTTACAATATTTCTCCCAATAGAATTTACTCTTTGTTTCAGTTTTTTAAAATAATGTATTTTATTTATACCTGATAGATTTTCTTGAGAGATTAATTTTTTTACCATGTAAAATGAATTATTTTTCATTTTTTTTCTTCTTAATAACAAAAAAATTGATCCGAGCTTTGGCTTAGTTTTTTTCACGTAAATTATCTCTAAATTTTTTTTTTCAAAAAAATTTTTCAAAAAAGTTAAGCTAAAATAAGAATAATGTTCATGATAAATATAATCAAACATATTTTTTTTAAATTGATCTGGATGGTAACCAGTATTAATAGCTATGACACCATCATCTTTTAAAATTTTTAGAATATTAGAAATAAAATTATTTATGTCCTCTATATTAGCAAAAACATAATTAGCCGAAATTACACTTGGTTTAATATTGTTTTTCATTAAATTAATAATTAATTTATCATTAAAGAATTGATTGATAGTTTTAACTCCTTTGTTTAATGCTTTTTTTGCAACATTTTTAGCTGGTTCGATGCCCAGAACTTTAATTTTTTTTCTTTTGAAAAATTTTAAAAATGTTCCATCATTACTACCGATGTCCATCACTAAATCGTTTTTACTCAATTTCAATTTTTTGATTATAAAATCAACATTTTCTTTATAATATTTTTGTAGTCCTAAAGTAACTTCAGTATTATATAAATAATATTTATAACTAAAATCAGGATTCAAAATGTGTGATAAATAAAGATAGTTACACTCACTACACAAATATAAATCCAATGGATATTTTTTTTGTTTTTTACCAAGTTCTTTTCTTGTAACAAAATGATCTTCAAATGGTGTAGGTTTCAATGAAAGCGCTTTTTTGACTTTTTTTGATCTACAAGATCTACAATTTTTTGAATATCTTAATACTTTTTTTGATTTATTAATTAGTTTTGTAAGCATTATTTATTATGAAATTTTTTAGACTTTTTATCATATTGGTGAAACTCTATCAAATTTCCTTCAAGGTCTTGGGTCATAAACTGAAGTATCTTATCAGTCTTGCCTCTTTTGATATTTACTTTTTTATCAAGTTTTAAAAGTTTTTTTTTTATCAAATAAATATTTTTTACACTTAAACAAAAATGAAATTTATTTTTTAAATTTAGTTTTTTTTTTTTAAAAAATTCTAAAAAAGTTTTATTTCCACAGCTAATAAAAATCCCGTAAATTTCATTTTTTTCATTTTTAAATTCATGAACAATCCTTAAACCTAGTATTTTATTGTAAAATTTTAAAACTTTTTTTAAATCTTTAAAGCCTAAAGAAACATGTGAAAGATTATTAATCAAATTTTCTCCTTTTAATTTTTGCAGGAGTTCCCCATATAGTAACATTATCACCGAAATTTTTATTTACTAAACTCCCTGCCCCTACAATACTATTTTTTCCAATTCTAATATTATTAAAAATTAAACTCATACTGTGTAAAGTTGTATTTTTTTTAATTAAACAGTTACCATTAATTTGGGATCCTGGATTTATTGTAACTCCATCTTCGATAACTGAGTTATGTTCAATTGAGGATCTCTCTTGAATAATTACACCATTTTTGATTTCAACGTTGTGTCCAATGAAAACAAAGGGCTCTATTATACTTCCAATTCCTATATTCTTTTTTTTATTTAATATTACAGAAGATTGATGAATAGCACTTAAAACTTTGATTTTATTTTTTAATGCTTCTTTAATGAGATTCATTCTTAAAGTTCCATTAGAAACTAAAATTAGAACATTTGATATTTTTTTTTTTTTTAAAAATTGACACCAATCTTTTTTTGCTATGAATGATGTATTTAAATATTCTCCTTTTTTTGGATACTCAAATTTTTTTGATGGTTTATTTTTAATTTTTTTTAAATCAATTTTAGGTTGATTATCAAAAGGATGTATATAATACTTAATTTTATATGTTATCCACTGTGAAATTTGGCCGGACAGTCCTTCTTCCCAACCGATTATTGCACAACTTTTTTTTTTCATAATAATTGGCTTTTTTTAAAATTTTTAATTGTTCCTATATCTAAAAAGGGTTGATATGTTTGATAAGTGTAAATTTTTCCCAAGAATTTTGGAAGTACTTCAGTACTGAAATCAGTGTAATTTGAATTTTTCAGAAGCAAAGTAAGTTTTCTGCTTAAAATATAAACGGCACCATTTGCAATTTTTCCTGGTGCATTTTTCTTTTTCTCAAATATTTTTTGAACAACGCCATCATTATTTAATTTAAGTATACCACAATTTTTAGGATTATCTGTTTTAAATGTCATCATAGTTAAAAGACAATTTGGTGGTCTTTTTTTGTGAGCTCTTAAAAAATTATTTAAATCTTCCAAACAATAATTATCAGCATGAATTAACATGACTTCAGAGGATTTATAAAAATTATAATTTTTTATTAAAGTTCTTGCAGTTCCGAGAAGTTTATTCTCAAAAGATAACTTAATATTTTTTCTATATTTATTTTTATGTATGTGTTTTGTAACTAATTCTTTTTTATAGTGAAGATTTATTAAAATTTTTTTTATTCCTGAATTAATCAATTTTTCTATCCAAATATCTAAAATTGGTTTACCTTTTATCTTAATCAAACATTTCGGTTTAGATTTTGTTAGTGGCATTAATCTTTTACCAAAACCTGCAGCTAATAAAATTGCTTTCAAATTAGATCCTTGTGTTTAGCTAAAAATTTTTCTGGAAAAACTCCGTAAGCAGAAATATTTTCACTTGAATAAATATTTTGTTTTAATTCAATGATAGTTTTAGCTTTTTTTTGAAGAGGTTTTAGATTATTAAAATCATTTTTATCCAATCTTTCTATCATTTCTTCAGTAGCGAAAAGAATGTCCTCGGGTGAATTTTTTGAATATTCAAGGTTCCATTCCTTATATTTTTTTTCAACATTATAATTAACCATTGAGTATGGTGGAAACATCATTTTTTCTAACTTCAGATATTTGTTAGTTTTTTTGTCTTTTAATATTGACGGTACATAAAAATCATTTTTTTTCAGTCTATAATAAACAATACTATGAGAAGTATTTGTTAGTATTATTGGAACGTCAAACATGCAAGCTACACTAAAAAAACCAGAAGATGAAGCAATACAAAATTTTGATTTAGCAGCAAGAATTACGTCTAACTTTTCTGTTTTAAATTTAGAATGTGCATAGTCAATGAAGCCATCTTTTTCCTTAACCTTAGACATCGATTTATCACCCACTCTTACAACTTTTCCTCCTGAGTTAATTATGTGATCAATTGATAGATTGTAATCTTCAATATTTGCATTTCTAAAAAATTCAGTTTTTACAAAAGATTTTTCTGCCCAACCTGGTTCCCGCGCATGTACAGTTACAAACCATTCGTTTTCAATATTTATTCCTAGATTTTTTAATAATTTTTTAGACTCTTTTTGATCAGACTCTGATAAATTTAGAAAAGGTATAGTAATATTTTTTCTATATCTTTCTGTATTAACTATGTTTTTAGCTATTTCAACCATTAAGTATTTCTTATTTATAGGTATGGCTAAATTAATAGGGGTTGATAAAAACTTATCGAGTGGCTCAAAATTAGTAATTAATTTTTTATCATCAATTATTTGAAAAAAGTTTTTTACATAGTTAAAAAGTGTGTTGTTGGTAATAGACCATTTTTTTGGATATTTTTTAATTTTCTTATCTATTAATGATAAAGTATTTGCTTTATGAAAATTCAATTGTTTTGCTTCTTGATAGACCTGAAAATGAAACGGCATTCCGAAAGAACCCGTAAATATACTTTTATCAATAAAATCAATATTAATATTTCGAAAACCCATTTTAGCAAGGTACTGCTCTCTTGATAAATAAAATTTTTCTAATCTCTTAAAAACTTCAGGATTACAATTTTCCCACTCTATCACAATTTCTTCCCATTCTTTGATAATCTCTGGACCTGGTAATAATTTAATATTAGAAAAAATTTTTTTTTGAGTTTTATAGTCCAAATTTTTTTTCTTTTTAAGAGATTTAAACTTAAATAACTCTATTTCAAATTTAGAAATGGGATGTATATTTAAAAATATACCTAATTTAAATAAAGTTTTATTTATTAAATTCTTAATTATTGATTTTATGTCCATTTCCTTTTTTAGTACAATTCTTTTGGTAACCAGCCTAAGCTTTCATTTTTTTTTACAAAAATAGAGTCATAGGGTGTTTTTGATATTAAGGAATATTTGTGCTTCCTCAGAAACAAGAAAATCTTATTTTTGAAAGGCTTGTTTAAATTTAAAAATCTTATTTCAATCATTATTACTTTTGGCTTAAACAGATTTAAATTTAAACCTTTTAGAACTTGCAAGTCATGACCTTCTACATCAATACAAAGTAAATCAAAATTCTTAGGAATTTTTTTTTGTATTAGAATTTCCTCTAATTTTTTTGTATATACATTTTTTTTTGACAATGGCTGACCAAGTCTTCTCTTGTATCTTTTAACTGTTTTTAAATCTATAGAGCTACTAGTATCATCTGAAAATTTGTAAAATATATTTTTATTACGTTTATTTGAAAGTACTTCACATAAAAATAAATCCTTTTTTCTAAAGGTTTTCCAAGAGTTTTTAAATTTATTAGACCCATCTATTCCAATACCTCTCCACCCCTTTTTGTACAAAAGGTAGGTGTTATTTTGTTTTACTGCATGATTACAGCCAACATCAACGTATACACCTTTTTTAATTTTTCTAAATAAAATATCTAATATTTTATCTTGACCTTCTAAACTCCAGGTTTGATTATTTTGCATTTTAAAATTTAATTGTTTTATATAGAATTAATTGAAATAAATAAATTCAAAGTCACCCTTAAACTTGTTTTGTTTAAAAAGCCATTTCCAATCTTTTACATGTAAAAAAGTTTTACAAGTCAAAGCCCAACATTGTAAATTAAATAATTCTTTATCATTTCTATAACTTTCAACCATTATGTAGCTGTTTTTTGACACTCTTTGAATCTCATTTAATGAAAATGAAACCTTGGCTAAATCAAGATTATGCAAAACACCTATTGATATTACTAAATCAAAATAATTTTTTTTAAATGGAAACTTAAACTCTGCATTGTGAACAAAAAGGTTTTTTTTAATTTCTTTTTTTGAATTCTTAATAGAGTAATTTGAAATATCAAACCCAACTATTTTTAAATTTGGTATTAATTTTTTAATCTCGTAAAGTAAGTATCCCTTGCCGCAACCAACATCTAAAATTTTGGATTTTTCCGTTAATGAATAAGTTTTGATTAAATTTAACGCCACATTTCTCCATCTACCCGTTATATATTTATATCCGCCGTAACCGTATCGTCTATTTCCATCCCAATAGTCTTTGCCATATTTCTTAGCAATACTCATGCATTTTATTTTTTGGTCGATCATCCTATTTAAATAATTACGTTTAGTTTTTAAATGTAATTTCTGAATAAATTTTCTTTCTTTTTGTTTCATATCTCAAAATTTTGAGGGCTATACTCAATTAATTGATTAATTTTAAAAATGGTTTCTAAATTTTCAATTTCAGATTTTTTATTAAGTTCTAAGTTTTCTAAGGCAAAGTAAATAAATTTAGATTTTTTTAAAATTATGCTAATAATTTTTTTTCTTAGATTTTCATCATTTGGTAATTGGAAAATACTATAAGCTACAATTCCATCGATTAATTTCAATTCTTTTAATATTTCTTGAAACATTAAAAAAGAGTTTTTCATTTTATATTCGACAGAACTTAATAAATATAAAAGATTTTTATTTTTACAATAATCTCTAATTACTAGATTTTGTACTTTCTGAGGTATTAATTGACCTTTGATCTTTCTGCTGGAGATATATCCTCTAACTCTCTTTTTTTTCATCAATAAACTTGTAGTTTAATCCAATTTTTGTCATTGGTTTAATATTTAAAGGGTGAAAGAAGTCACCCAATTTTTTGTCTGCGTAAGGAGAAAATAAACTTTTAAATCTACAGTTCATCGACCATCTTGTTTCTTTTTCATTATTTACAACATTACCGTGAGGAAGGCATAAATTAAAAATTAAAACTTCACCATAATTAATGTCGATCCACTTTAATTTTTTTTTCAATGCTTGAAATACACTCAATCTTTTTTTTTGAAGTTGCTTATAAATTTTTTCAAATTTTTTATTTTCTTGATAAGGTAACATGTACATTGATTTTGTTTTAAAGCAATTTACCATAGGCACCCAAACTACAAGTTCAAATGGAGAATTTCCATCCCACGTATCAGCATGTATGGGTAGCAATGAGTCTTTGTCTTTGGGGCACTGAATGCTAAAATTTATATTATTTTGTATAGCAAGTTCATCGCCAACCAAAATATCCAAATAAGGTTTAGCTATATTATAGTATTTTTTTTCAAATTCTGAGTTCGAATTCAAATTTTTAAAAACTTTTAATCTAAATTCATTTAGTTCTGAAGGGATAATTAATTTGTGGAAACCATTTAATACATCAAAATTTTTGGGGATTTTTTTTTTAATTTTCTTTAATTCAAAATATATATTTTTTAATAATAGTTTTTTAATCCAACTTAAAGAATTTATATCTAAAATTGGTTGAACAACAAAACCATTATTTAAAAATTCATCTTGAATTTTTTTTTTATTGTTTTTTAAATTTAGCATAAGATTTATTTTTGAATTATCTTACAGACATTATCCACATTTAAACCTAAATAGGACATAAGCTCGGATTGGCTTCCATATTTGTCCGGAAACTTATCTGGAAATCCAACTAGTTTTATCTTATTTATATCATCAGGCAAAAATTCGCTACAAAATTCAAGGATAGAGCTACCAAAACCTCCCATTTTATTATGCTCTTCCAACACAACAACTTTTTTTACTTTTGGTAAATTATTTTTCAAAAAGTTTTTGTCTAAGGGTTTGATTGTATTAAAATGTGCTACACCACATGGTATATTTTCACTTTTTAATTTTTCAGCTGCTTCTAAAGCAATTTGTGATGCTACTCCAGTAGATAAAATTAATGTCTCTTGTATATCCTTAAGTATTATTGCTTTTCCTATTTTAAATTCTTTTATATTACTTGTTATTATTTTGTCATTACCTTTAGCAACACGAATATAGATTGGAGATTTTGGCTCTAATGTTTGCATCATTAAATTTTTCATTTCATTAGCATCACAAGGAGACAATATAATCATATTCGGCAAAGTCCTAAAAATAGCTATATCATCTGTTGCAAGGTGCGTTGGGCCAAGAGGCGCATACACAACTCCTCCCCCATTTCCTATGAGTCTTACTGGTAAATTATGTAAACATAAATCAAGGGCGACTTGTTCATAACATCTTCTTGTAATAAAAGTTGCAATAGTATTTATATATGGGATAAAACCCTCCATAGCTAAACCTGCAGCTGTTCCTATAATATTTTGCTCGCTTACTCCCTCCATGTAATATCTGTCAGGAAATTCTCTTTTCATTTCTTTAAGAACACCTTGGCCAAGATCCGAGCCTATGAAAATAACTTTTTTATTTTTTTTGGCTAGTTCATAAACACAATTTAAGGATGTTTTTCTCATCTATTTAAGACTTTCGTACATGTGTTTAAACTCCTCTATACTTATCTTTGATTTATGGTGCCACTCTGGATTATTTTCCGCTAGTTTAATACCTTTACCTTTTATGGTATGGGATATAATAACATTGGGTTTTTCACCTTCTAAGTTTAGTTTATTAAGAGTATTTTCAATATTTTCTATTGAATGACCGTCACATTCGTAAACATTAAAATTAAAACTTTTAAACTTATCAGCTAATGGTTCTAACTCTACGACTTCACTGGTATAACTATATGATTGCATTTTATTATAATCAATAATTAGAATTAAATTTGATAGTTTATGTTTAGATGCGCAAAGAAGAGCTTCCCAATTAGACCCCTCGTTTATTTCACCGTCACCTACTATAACAATTACTTTATTATTTTTTTTTTTGATTTTAAAAGCCATAGCTAAACCTGTGCCAATAGGAAGGCCATGACCTAAAGATCCAGTGCATGCTTCTACACCTGGTATTTTTTTTTCTGGATGACCGCCTAATAAAGATTCAAAGTTTCCATAAGTACTTAGAATTTCTTCTTCAAAAAATTTTTTGTCTGCTAGAATAGCATATAAAGATAAGCAACCGTGACCTTTACTCAGAATTAATCTGTCTCTATCATCAGAATCTTGATTTTTTGGATCGTATTGCATATAGCTGTCATAGAGGACTCTCAAAATTTCTACGAGAGACATAGCAGAGCCTATGTGACCTCTTTTATTTACCTCTAACATTTTAATAACTTTTGTTCTCAAGTCTTTTGATCTTTGATCTAATTTATCCATTTTTAATCTCACTAAATTGTAAATTTATTTTTTCAAAAAGCTTTTCAGCTTTTTCTAGTTGATTATGTAAAACTGACTTTCTAAAAATTTTTTTATTTCTATTAGCAAATACTCTCTTAGCCCAATCTTTATCAACAAAGTCATTTAATAAAATTAAGCACCAAAATAACCCGTACAAATATCTTACTAGATTAAAACGTTTTTTTGTAGTGTGTCCATAAAAATGACATGTTTTGTCAATCCAATATTTTATTTGATAATTTGTTAATTTCATTCTTGGATGATAAATAAAATCACTAATTAATCTTGCTGGGTCGTCCCAGCCAAAATATTCAAAATCAAAAAAAATTAATTTATTTTCCTTTTTAATACAATTATGAAAACCAAAATCCATTGGGCAAAGCGATTGATCTTTTCTTTCTATATTATCAAAAAAACCTTTTTTCATTTCCCATTTTTTTCTACAGTAAAAAAAAATTTTTTTTAAAAGTGGTTTAAATTTTCTTTGTAAAAATTTATTTAAACGAGGATTTTTTTTTTTCACCCTATCTAAAGTTTTGATTTTTGACTCAATTCTTTTTTTAATTTCAATTACATTTAAACAAGAGTCTTTTGAAAAATTGATTTTTTTTGAAAAATTTTTCATTTTCATTTTATTTAGTGCTTTTATAAAATTAATTGCAAAATCTATATCTTTTAAAGTTGGTTGAACTATTTTTTTCCCTGAATGCCATTCATAGAAGGCATAACCCAAATCCCTATCAAATTTTAGCATTTTACCAAAATTTTTTTTATTAACTTTTTGTAAAATATTATTTGCATTTATTTCAGACAAAAGTCTATCGTGCTCAACATCTATTGGATAAAATTTAAGTTTGTAAACTTTTTTAGGAAAAAAAAGTTTATATAGCGCAGAATTTCCTCCTTTAGTAATTAGTGAAGCCTTCAATAATTTTTTTCTGATAACATTGCTGGAAATTTTTATTATCTCCTTTTTTGTCCAATATTTATTAATTAATAAATCGATTTCGTGCCATGAGGAAAGTGTTTTAGTTTTGGATGATGAATTTTTATTATGTTTTGACTGAGCTTTATAGTTAAAGTGTATTAAATGAGTTTTTCTTTTACGAAAATTTTTTTTATAATTATCAAAAAAATTAATAAATACCTTTAAGTCGTCTATAAAGTAATCTACACCCAATTTGTTTATTATTTGAGCCTTTGACTCACCATCATTTGCAAAAAAAATTCCGTCTACGGAAAAACTATTTCCACCAAGTATTCCTTGTTTTTTTAAAAATTTTTTTGCTACCTCTCGCAGTAAAACTTTTTTTTTATCGAATGCTCCATATTTAGTTTTGTGGCTAATTATATAGACTTTATTTTTTCTCTGCTTGCATCTCCAGATAAATCTTTTAACTCCAGGAAATATCAAAGCATTCTTGAGTAATAGATTGCCATAAACCTGTCCTTGAATTTTTTGCCATAATTTAATGCCTCTTTTTTTAATTATAGACCTTCTTAAATATTCTTTATTTTCAACTGGATTAGAGCTAAAAGAAAATTTTTGATTTTTTAATTTAAATACTTTTAGTGCTTTCTCAAACGCTAAATTATAATTTATAATTGTATTGTCTAAATCAATTCCTACTATCATTAAAAAATTTATTAACCGTTTCAGCAATATGTTTAATATGTTTTTTGTTTAAACTTTGATTAATTGGAAGTGTAAGTATCTTTTTTGATTGCGCCTCAGCAACTTTAAATTTCTTTTTTTTAAATTTTAATTTTAAATAAGCTGGTTGCTTGTGAATTGGAATTGAGTAATGAATTGCTGTTTCTATTCCTTGGCTTAGTAAATATTTTTTTAATTTGTCTCTTTTTGGCGTTTGGATAACAAACGTATGATAAGTATTATACTCATTTTTTTCCTCTTTCGGGATAAAAACATTTTTCTGATTTAAATATCTTAAGTATAATTTTGCATTTAATCTTCTTGCGTTAATTACTTTTTTAAGTTTAGCGAGCCTAAAATTTAAAATTGCCGCCTGAATTGAATCCATTCTTGAAACATAACCAAATTGATTTACTTTTGCTCTTCCAACTATACCGTGATTTCTCATAAGTTTGACTTTCTCATAAATTTTCTTATCGTTTGTGATTAAAAAACCTCCGTCCCCGCACGCATTCAGATTTTTAAGTGGGTGTGCAGAAAAGCATCCTACATCACCCCATGTTCCTGATAATTTATTAAGATATTTTGATCCAATTGATTGAGCAGCATCTTCTATAATTTTGATTCTGTGTTTTTTTGCTATTTTTTTTATCTTATCCATTTTAGCCATTCTTCCTGTTAAGTGAACCGGCATGATTGCTTTGGTATTTTTAGTTATAACTTTTTCAATTTTTCTTGGATCAATATTCTGATCATCTAAAACATCTGCAAAAACTGGTGTAGCTCCTATATGAACAATAGCTGCTGTGGATGCAATGAATGAATTTGGTGGTGTGATAACTTCATCACCTCTTTTAACTCCCAAAGCAATTAAACCACACACTAATGCATCGGTACCACTATTCAGAGAAACACAATATTTGCTTTTGCATATTTTTTTAATATTATTTTCGAATTCTTCAATAGGTTTACCCAATATATAATTTCCAGATGAAAGAACTTTTTCAACGACTGGAAGCAGTTTTTTTTTCTCTTGCTGCCATTGCTGAGGGATATTTACATATTTGATTTTTTTATTCATTTTTATTAACTAAAAAATATGATTTATTAACTAAACAATATGTTTATAGTTTAAGCTCTGTTTTTTTAATTTATTAAAATTTTTTTCAATCCAATGGATGGTAGCTTCGATTCCTTGATCTAAAGAAATTTTTTCATTCCAATGAAAATTTTTTCTTAATTTATAACTTGAAATTTGATAATTCTTATCTTTACCTATTCTGTCTTTTTTAATTTCTTTAACAAATTTTTTATAGTTTACGTTCATGATTTTACATATAATCTTTACTATATTTCTAATACTTGTCATTTTTTTTGTAGAAATGTGGAATATTTCACCACTCTTTCCTTTCAAAATAATTTTATATAGCGCTCTAGAAACATCGTCTATATGAATGAATGACCGAAAAGACTTGCCACCACCTTCAAGTGGTAGTTTTTTATTGAGTTTTATATACATTATGGTTCGAGGAATTATTCTATATAACTGTTGATGCTTACCATGTACGTTAGCTGCCCTAGTAATAATTGCAGGAAATTTAAAATTTTTAAACATGTTTAATAAATGTAAATCGAAAGCAGCTTTTGAAAGAGCATAAGGAGTGCTTGGATTTATTGATTGATTTTCTTTAAAAGACCTTTTGCTACTTCCATATATTTCTGGTGTTGAAAAGTTTATAAACTTTTTTACAAATTTAAATCTCTTTAAACTTTCTACTAGCTTCACTTTTGATAATAAATTTGTTTTATACCAATGATCTGGATTATTCCAACTTTCACTAACCATTCCTTGGGCTGAAAAATCTACAATTACACCAGGTCTAAATTTTTTAATTACTTTTAAAGCTGTAGTTAAATTTTTATTCAGATCTATTTGAAAAAATTGAAAATTTTTTAAGTTTTTATTATTTTTATAAGGAAGAAATAATTTATTAATTTCTTTACGTCTGCTAAAGCCTATAATTTTATGTTTTTTATTTAATAAATAATTAATTAAGCTTGCTCCCGAGAACGAGTTACTACCTATAACTAAAATTCTCATTAAGCTGTCTTAAAAAATTTTTTCACTGTATTAACAATATATTTCATTTCTTTCCTACTCAAATGTTGATCGCATGGAAAACTTATAATTTTTTTTGCATGAATATCTGCTATTGGAAAATCTCCTTTTTTGTGACCAAGCCTCTTTTCGCTCTCTTGAAGATAAATTGGTTTTGGATAATGTATTTTAGCTTGAATGCCATGCTTTAAACAATATTTTAATAGTTCATTTCTTTTTTCAGCAAAAACAATGTAAAGGTGAAAAACAATTTTATAGTTTTTTGGTCTTGGAGGAATTGTTATCCCTTTTATTTTTGACAGTTCTTTGTCATAAAATTTTGCATTTTGAATCCTCTGGCTCGCTATTGCCTTGGCTTTCGGTAAAAGCCAATTTCCTACTACTGCTTGGAATGTATCCAGTCTAGAGTTGTAGCCATTAATTTTTACAGTATCTCTGTCAATTAATCCATGATTACGAAGAAGTTTGAGTTTTTTAAAATATTTTTTATTGTTAGTAGTAATGATTCCACCGTCGGACCATACATTAATATTTTTCAGAGGATGTAATGAGAATGCTCCAAAATCTCCCCAGCTACCAGCTTTTTTTTTATTTACTTCTCCGAGAATTGACTGACACGCATCTTCAACTATAGGCAAATTATACTTCCTAGCAATTTTCATAAGCTTTGGCATATTAGTCATATACCCTGTAAAATGAACGGGCACTAATGCTTTAGTTTTTTTTGTTATAAACTTTTCTACTTGATTCACATTCATACAAAATGTGTCATCACAATCTACATAAATAGGCTTTGCTCCTATTTCATGTATTGCTCCTACCGTTGCAACAAAAGTATTTGCAGCAGTAATTACTTCGTCACCGTTTCCAACTCCCAAAGCTTTTAAAGATAATTTGATCGCATCGGTTCCAGAGTTTACACCTACTGCATATTTCACACCCATTAATTTTGCAAAACTATCTTCAAATTTGGTCAGTGGCTTTCCTAATGTAAAATCGCCTGTTGAAACAAATTTTTTTAAATTTTTCCACAAATCATCACAATTACTAAATTGCTGTTTTAAATATGAATACCTAACCTTCATGTTAAATTAATTTTATTGATTGCATTTTTTTAATATTAAAATAGTTTTCATTATTAAAAGTATTTTGTAATAGTTTTTTATCAAAAGCGTTTTTTAAATCCACCACCGCATCACTTATTTTCAGCTTTGTTTCAAAACCGATTACATCTTTTATTTTTTGTGAACTTATATGATAAGATCTAATATCATCTGAATTTATTGTTTTTAACTTCACAATATGTCCTATATTTTCCTTTACCTTTTCGGCAATTTCAATAACAGAGTGATTGGTAGAACCAATATTGAAAATTTCTTTATTAATTTTTTGACTATCAGCATTGATTAATTCTATATAAGCTCTACACATATCCTCAATATGAATATTTGGTCTTAATTGTTTGCCCCCAAATATTTGAATTTCTTTTTTGTAGTAAGCATGATTTGTTAATATATTTACGATCACATCCAATCTTTGCCTTGGAGCATATCCGCAAACTGTAGCTGGTCTAATAGTTGAAGTTATAAACTCGTCATTTGCATAATTATTAAGTATCTTTTCACACTCTGCCTTAAATTTAGAATAATCCGTCAGAGGCTCTAAGCTCATATCTTCACTTACATTTTTCTCTTCTTTAATTCCATAAACTGAAGAGGAGGAGGCATATAAGAATCTCTTTACCTTATTTTCTTTACTAATTTTTACCAATGGTTCGAATGAATCTAGATTAATAGATTTTCCTAAGGTCGGATTTAATTCAAAACTCGGGTCATTTGAAATACAAGCTAGATGAATAACAACGTCTTGATCTGATAGTGACTTTTTTAGTAAGTTTTGATCTCTTATATCACCTTTAATCATTACAAGATTTTCATGGGGTTGAATCACATGTTCACCATAAATCATTAGGTCGTATACTGTTACTGTATATCCTTCTTGAAGAAGTCTTGGAACTAACGAAGACCCTACATATCCAGCACCGCCTGTTATGAATATTTTTTTCATATAAATTAAATATTTATTTAAAAAATTATTTTGTGAATACTCATACTTACACAAATTTTTTTAAAGTCTTTAATCCTCCTTCGATGTTAATTTTTGGACTCCATTTTAAATCGTTTGAAATTTTTTGGCTTGAAATATTTCTTATATTCGATTTATATTTGTTTACTTCGAACACCTCAACTTTTTTTTTATATATATAACATGACTTGCTTATCAATTCTTTTAATGAAACTAGTTTATTACCACCTAAATTATAAGTTGCATTTTTTTTTGCATTAAAAGTTTTTACTATTCCAGAGGCAACATCGGTTACATGTATAAATTTTCTTGCCGTTTTTTTGGAACCCACAATAATCTTATTGCTCCTTTTAATCGTAGACATAATATTTTCTACTGCGGACCAATTAGATTTTCTAGGTCCATATATTATTCCAAATCTCAAAATAGTTACTGGAAAATTGAAACTATTTTTTTCTAAATATCTTTCATTTAATAATTTCGTTTTTGCGTAATACGAGCTTAAATCATTTAATTTAAGAATATCATTTTCTTTACTTATTTTAGAGTTTTTTCTTTCCCCATAAACCCACTCTGTTGAAGCAAATATAAATTGTTTACATTTTTTTTTAGAACATGCTTTGAGTAAATTTATAGTACCGTTTACATTAATATCATAAGCTTTTCTTTTATTTTTAGAGCATGCCCTCTCATTAGCCTGTGCAGCTAAATGAATGACTATAGAATTCGTTGGTATTATATTAGATATTTTTTTACTTCTAATATCGCAATTAATAAAATTATTTTTTTTATCTATATCGCAACCGGTAAATTTAATTTTTTTTTTTTTAAGAATTTTTGTAAGCTCTTTTCCTACAAAACTATTTATTCCGGTGATGAAGATCTTCATTATTTAATAATAGAAATGATTCCTTTTTCTATATTGATAACTTTATCGCAATATTTCAATGTTTCAGGCCTATGAGATGATAGAATTATTATTCTGTCTTTTTTATAATTTACTAAATTATTCATAATTTGCTCCTGAGTAGTATTATCTAAAGCACTTGTAGCTTCATCTAGAACTAAAAGAGTAGGATTTTTATATATTGCGCGTGCAATACCTATTCTTTGTACTTGACCTCCTGATAAGCGAGAGCCTCTTTCTCCAACAATTGTATCTAGTTTTTGGGGTAAATTATTTACAAATTCATCTAAATCGGAAATTTTAAGTGCCTCTTTAATTCTTTGATCATGCAAGATTTTTGATTTTTCTCCAAAAGTAATGTTTGTCTCAATATCTTCATCTAGTAAATAAACATTTTGAGAAACATAACCTAGGTTTTTAAAAGAATATAAACTATTATCATTTTTAACACCGTCAATTTGTATTAAACCCGATGAGGGATTGTACAGACCTAGGATTAAATCCAGTAATGTTGTTTTTCCAGAACCAGATTTTCCAGTAATCCCAATTATTTCATTTTTATTAAATTTGTAGTTCAGTTTGCTCAGAATATCATTTTTTGTCTCAGGATATTTAAAAGAGATATTTTTAAGCTCGATGGCCTTTTGAATTTTATCGTCCTTGTAAGACTGATTTTCAATTAGTGTATTTTTGAGTTTAAAATCCTCATAAATTAAATCTAAAGTAGGAGCAGAATATTTTATAGCATAAAAATTATTTAATATTTTATTAACGGATGGTATTATCTTAAAACCAGCAAGCGCATAAAGCGCTAGTAATGAGATAATTTTTTCTGAAGAATAATTATTTTTTAATAAAATTAATATCACAGCAGACATGGAAATTGCTGCGAACAGCTCTAATATGAACCTTGGTGATAGATTAATAATATTCACAATTTTTCCAATATTTAAAACATTTTTTAGGTGAAAAATAAATTTTGATATAAATATTTTTTCAGACTTAAAAATTTTAATCAATTTTACGCCCGCAAAAGACTCGAGTAAATATTTATTGTAAAACTTTGAATGATATAAACTTTCACTTCCAAGAGATTTCAATGTATTTTTAAAAAATAAATAATAAATAATTGATACAAATCCAATTAATGAAAATATTATCATTGTTGAGGCAATATCTGCATATAGTAATAAAAATAACATAGACAATAAGAATAAAGTTTCGGTAATTATAATCAACATGGATTCTAAAGTCCTTGCAATTGAACTTACAGAAGTCATATTTCTTATTAACTCTGCTGAATTAAATCGTAAATGAAAAATAAATGGTTGTTTTAAGTAATTTAGAATTAGTTCATGACTAAGTCTTGAATTGAGAAGATTATAAAAAGTTTGTTTTGTCCAATTAAAATATAAAAGAACTAAAGCTTTGACTAAATAAACAAAAAGAAAAATTGATAAAACTAAACGTATTAAATTAAATCTGTCTAAAATAATAAACTTTTCCAAAAATATTGAAATTTGAGGAAAATTACCCAAATAGCCATCTGTTAAAAAAATTGAGACAACGGGTATAATTAAACCAACGCTAAGTGTTTCTAACAACACACTTATAATCATTATGATTATTATAAAAAAAGCTTTTGTCCTTTCACTAGGATTGAGCAATTTCCAAGTTTTTTTTATATATTCTTTGATCAATTTCGAAGCAATAAATTAATTATTTAGTTAAAATTTTATTTGCTTAACCCCATTAGGATATTCGCAAAGTAAATCTCTTACTTTTTGTAAATCTTTTTTTTGTTCAGTTGAAAGATTAGTTTTAAATTTCTTTTTCCAATACTCAATTAGTTCATCCCTTTGATTAAACAATTTGTTTAGAACCTTAATGAGAAAACTGTAAATCCAAAATTTATTGATATTATAATGATAAAAGAAGTTTTTAGTATAAGTTATTAAAAAATGATCGCTATATGAAAATTTATTCTTAAAATGATTTTTATGTATATCAAAAAAATTTTTAATTACCTTATTATTGTCAATTATCTCAGCTCCATCTTGTTTTTGTAATTCTGAAGCTAAATATTTAATTAATCTAATTGGTTCTTGAGGCGTTTTATCTTCCCATTCACCCCTGTCTGAAAATACTCTTTCTTTAATATTTTTTGTATTTTTTTGAGAAGAAAGACTTATACTTGGAACGTCCATTCTTACGCAAAAAGGTATATCTTTTATTAGAATTTTAGATTTAATAGCAATAAATGCACACCAAACTAGCTCGTTGCTTATAGGATAAGAGGTTCTATTTTTATAAACTTCTTTAATTAAATTCAAAAAGAGTTTTGATCTTATTATAGAATAAAAAACTATACCGGTTAATTGCATAGAAATTAATTTCAGTAATCTATTTGATGCACTGGAGTCTAATTTAATTGTCTTTTCTATTCCTTTTAAATTATCTTTACAAAAAACAATTTTTTTATTTGGTAAAAAAAAACCATTTGCAGAAAATCCACCTGCACAATGATAGCTTTTTTTTTTATCTAAAAGCTTAATTAATTTATTTATTCCAGACCAAAAGATAATATCGCCATCATCAATCATGCAAACATATTTTGTTTTCACTAATTTTGACGCTTTTATTAACCTTTTAAAAAATGAGTCTTTTGTACTTATGTTAAAATAAGTCCAGTTCATTTTGCCAATTTTGCCTTTATTTTTCAAATTTAAAGGTTTTTTTGAGCCATCAGCAATTATAAGATTAATTGGTTTTCCTGCAAAATATAGTAATTGCCTTCTAACAAATTCATGTCTTTCATAAGTTAAACAAATTAACGAAATTTTATTCATAAAGGTTATATTTAATGTTATTTTTTTAATAATAAATAATGTAACTATCAATTAATGAAAAATTGTGAGTTCTGCTCAAAAAAAATTAATAGTAGAATTATTATTAAAAATAAATTTGCTTTCTGTATATTTGATCGCAATCCTGTAACAAAATTTCATACACTTATAATTACAAAAAGACATATAAAATCTTTTTTCGATTTAAAAGAAAAAGAACTTAAATTTATTTTCTCACTTGTTAAAAAAATAAAATCTCAAATAACAAAAAAAGACAAATTAATTAAAGGCTATAATTTTGGTATTAATTTTGGCAAAATTGCTGGTCAAACAATTTATCATTGTCATTTTCATCTTATCCCAAGAAGAAAAAATGATTTTGACTTGAGAACAAAAAAGTTAAAAAAAAAATTATTTTGGATTAAATAAAAAATTTTTTATTTTCACGATTTAAAACATGTAGTTCTGCAACATTTTGGGTCTCGGAAAGTAATAAATTAAGCATAGAGGGATTATTAGAGGCAACAAATTCCCTAAATTTTTTCTTTAAAGAAGTTTTTGAACCATTCATAAACTCGAAATATTTGATATTAAAGGCTTTTGAAATATCTTTGATATTTGGAGGGTGGTAACCATTTTTTTTATCATTAGCATGGGTTCTGCCATTGAAAGATAAAATTGACCCTAACTTTGTGTTCCCTAAACATCTGTTATTTAAAACTACTATTTTTATAGGAATTCTAAAATTCTTAATATACTCAAGCTCTTGTAAATTCATCATCAAGCCACCGTCTCCAATAAAAACAATAATTTTTTTTCCCTTTGATTTTTTTGAATAGTATCCTCCAATAGATGCGGGAATAGCGTGACCCATTGGAGCATGACCAGAGTGATTAATAACTGTTTGACCAGCCTTTTGTAAGAATGATTGAAAGAACCAAACCTGATTAGCGCCCGCATCAGGAAAAATTAAACTTTTTTTGCTGATCAATGGAGAAATTATGTCAAAAAAATTATACACACTTATATGCTTTTCTCTTTCACTCTTTTTCTTATGTAAAATGAACACCTTAAATAATTTTTTCTTTACCTCTTTTGTATAATTTGTCCAAATATGACTAGTTTTTAATATATTTTTTTCTTTTAAAATTATCTTAAAAAAGTCTTGTAATAAAATTTTAAGTTGAAAATTTGGTTTAACTAATCCATTTTCTAATTCATTTTTATCTATATCGACTGCAAAAATTTTGGCATTTTTACCAAAATCACTCAAGATATTCTTGACTGCAAACCTCTGTCCTAAGCAAATGATAAAGTCACTTTTAGATGCAATTTCATTAGCGCTTCTGTGACCACTTTTGCCAATAGATCCTAAATATAGTGGATTATTATGATCAAATAAATGTTGTGACATCCAAGTTGTAACAAAAGGAATGTTATTCTTTTTAGCAAATTTTATAAAATTCTTCTCTTGAGAAGATCTCTTAATTCCACCTCCAACTAATATTAATGGTTTTTTTGATTTATTTAATAGATTAACAAGTTTTTTTATCTTCAGTTTTTTTTTAGAAATCGATTTTTTATTTTTTTTAACTATTTTGAATTTTTTTATATTATTTAAATTAATTTGAGTTTTTTGTATATTAAAGGGTATATCAAAAATTACTGGTCCTGGTCTTCCTTCAAAAGCTTTGTGGTATCCTTTCTCTAATTCATAAGCTACTTTGCTTGCATCATTAATCTGTACAACATACTTCGTTATTGGTTTGAAAACTTTTATAACATCAGTTTCTTGAAAGCCTAATTGTCTAACTCCTCTATTTTTCTTAAGGTGTAATTGACCTACTTGCCCAGTAAAATAAAAACAAGGAATTGAGTCATAATATGCAGAGCAAACACCAGTAAGTAAATTAGTTGCTCCAGGTCCACTAGTAGCAAAGCCAGCAGCAAAGCCATTTAATCTTGCTAAAGTGTCAACTTGCATTGAAAGTGATTGTTCATGATATGGAACAATATATTTTAAATTATTATTTTTTCCGATTTCATCTATAAAATTCATCACGGCACCACCTTGATAAACTGGAATAACTTTTATTCCTTTTTTTTGAAGAAAATTAATTACAAATTTTGCAACACTAATCATGATTATTTAGATATTTTTTCTGGATGAAAATCTTCAAATTTATTAAATTCTTGTATCCCTCCCGGAAAAAAATTTTTAATTCCTATTTTTGAGTCAAAATTAAAAAACCTTGATATCATAGACCACCTAATATTTTTCGAGAGGTTTGGTGTACTCTTATGCAATAAAAAAAAGTCAAATATTGCCAAGTCTGTATCATTTATTTTAATAAAAATTTTTTTAAATTTTTTAAGACGGCTTTCACTTATTTTAAGTAAATAAGAATGACTTTTATCGACACTTCCTTGTTTCACTTTTGTATTAAGAAGACCAAGTTTGTGGGACCCTTTATAAACACAAACTGGACCGTCAATAGAAGTTACTTTCCTTAAACTATTATAAAAAACTAAACCCTCTGGAGCGCCTAAGTTCTGAATGTAGTCTTGGTGTAATTGAGTTAGATACCTTTTATCCCTTGGTCTATCAATTCTATAGCCATAAGCTCTGTTAAGTATACCAACATTTTCAGTGTTTAATAGCTTTTTAGCAGTTGAGACTAATTTTTTATTAAATGCAAGGTTATGCATGCTTAAAAATTTTTTTGATAAATTATAAAAATTAGAGGAAAATTTTTTACCTGATTTAAGCGAGTCTGATAAATAATAATCAAAGTATTTTGGGTTAAAATTAATTTTTTTAATTTTCTTTTTATATAATTTTTGAGAGCAATAAAAAATTTCTCTTTTTGCGTCTAAAATATCTTTTTTTTTAAAAAAATTTTTTAAAACAACATATCCGTCTCTTTTATAATTTTCGATTATTTTTTTCATACTCTACTTTACCTTTTTTAGAAATCCACTGTAAGCATTACTTACGAGTGATTTTTCATGTAGATCTTTCTCTATTTTAAATTTCTTATTTTTCTTTAAAAATTTTTTTACTGCTGTCAAGGGATTGTTTCCTCTCATGAATAAATTCTTTTTTATATTAAGATTATTATCAATATATTCAATTGTTGTATCAAGAACTATAAGGTAACTCCCTTTAGAAACTATTTTTGAGTAAATTGATAGCTCATTTAAAACATGTTCCTCAGAGTGGTTTGAGTCCAAAATAACTAAGACTTTACTGTTTTTTTTTACTCTGAGCTTTTTGATAACTTTGTCATCAATAGAGGAGCCTTCAATAAGTTGAATATTTTTTGACATTGGATGTTTAAGAATTTTTTTCTTATTCTTTTTTTTTATCAAAATATCAATACCTATAACTTTTTTATATTTTTGATTTATCAAATTTAATATAGAGGAATAAAAAATTAGTGATCCTCCCTTAGCAACACCTGTTTCAATTATTACATTTGGTTTTATTTTATAGATTAATTCTTGTATTACAATTAAGTCTGATGGGAATTGAATGGCATCAATTCCTAACCATTTAAAATTGTAAGTGTATTTTTTTTTAGTTAAAAAATTTACAAATTTTATAGTTTTTTCAAATTCTTTTTTATTCATCGTTATATAATTTTCTTACTCCTACTTCATCAAACTTAAAATTGTAAATTTTATATTTTCTCATTTTTCTTAGAAAAAAACTTTTATCCTTTTTTTTAACAATAGCTAAGTAGAAACCACCTCCTCCTGCTCCTAACAGTTTTATACCTGATGCTTTTGAATTTTCTAATTTCAAATATATATTTTCCATACTTCTATTTAGAATCTTGCTTGAGAGAGTTTTTTTTAAGCTCCAATTTAAGTTTAATATTTCAGATAAAGTATCTATATTGATTTTTTTTTATTCAAATTTTTTGAAAATTTTGTAACTAAATCTTTAATTTGATTTAGATGAGATATATTTTTTTTTGTTCTTTTTTTTTGTTCTTTTAAAATTGACGACGAATTTCTTGTATATCCTGTCCATACCAAATACATATGATTAGATAAAAATTTAGTTTTTTGTTTACTTAGATTAATTTTTTTTACTGTTACAGTATTATTTTTTTTAAATAAAATCCTATTTATGGAACCAAAAGTTACTGCATATTGATCTTGTTTCCCAATGGGTTTTCTTAATATATTTATTTCTACTTTACACGCCTCTTCAGCAATTTTATTTTTTTTTATTTGGTCTCCCTTTAGGGCATGTAAAGCTGTGAGTAGTCCAACAGTAAAGGCGCTCGATGACCCAAGACCAGATGAAATTGGTATATCTGAAATGGTAGAAATATATATCGGAAAATTAATTTTAAGTAGCTTGAGACAAGCTCGAGTAATCTCGTTTTTAATATTATCAATCTTTGAAGCGGTTTCGGTAATTGAATAATTGAGTCTAAATTTTTCTTTATATAAATCACTATGTCGCTTTACAGTAACGTACACATATCTATCAATTGTACCACTAATTACTTGTCCTCCATTATATTTATAATAATCATAAAAGTCTGTTCCTCCTCCAACAAAACTTACTCTTAAGGGTGTTCTGGTTGTAATATATTTGATCATTAATAATTTTTGAAAGTATTTCTTAAATTTTTTTCTATGCTATTAATTTTTATTTTTGAAAACAAAGTTTTATTTAATTTTGCTTTAAAGACGTTTTTTTTATACCTCTTTAATTTATTTTTGTAAAAAATATTTTTTTTATAGTCTTGAAGAAGTTTCGCAATTTCTGAAATTTTGTAACCTGATCCACTTCCAATATCTACCTCTAAAGATCGATTGTAATTAAACAATAATATTTTCATTATCTCACAAGCACTTTTAATATAAATGTAGTCTACTATTGCGTTAGGTTTTTTAATTAATATTTTTTTATTTTTTTTAATATTGGAAATCAAATAAGAAATTAATGAATTTTTTTTTTGATACTTTCCAAATAGAAAAAATAGTCTTAGCCAAATTAATTTTACATCAATTTCTTTACATTTTTTTTTTAAAAATGTATTAAGTGCCTTCTTTGCATTTACAAAATATTTACTAGTAAATTGATATTTTTCTTTTTTTTCTGAACAGCTACCTGTAACTAATATTTTTTTAATCGAATTAATCAGTAAAATTTTTTTAAAAAAAAATATTTGCTCTTTAAGATTTTTATTAGAGTTTTTTTTTGAATAATCAGGAATACCCCTCCAAGCCATATGTACTAAGACTTTAGGTCTGAATTTTTTTATTTTTTCAAAAGTTGAGTTATTTAATTTTAAACTACTTTTAAAAAATTTAATGTTTTTTTTATTATATGAATTTCTTTTTTTCCTCGATATTGCAATTACCCTTGAGCTATTAGGTAATACTTCAAGTAAATTTTTACCTACAAACCCACTTCCACCCGTGACTAATATATTCATTAAATGTTAAAATCTTTAAATGATTTATCTTTTAAACTGATTAATTTAGGTTTGATTGGAAATTTAATTTTAAAGCTCGGGTCGTTGTAACGAATCCCTCTATCACCTTTAGATTTATATAATGCATTCATATAATAATGAATAATCGTATTATTTTCTAAAGTTAAAAATAAATTTGCGCAGCCTCCAGGAACAAATATCGATTTCTTGTTATTTCTAGACAAGACATTTTTTGTTATACATAGATAGCTGCTAGAATTTTTTCTTACATCAATCGTTATGTTAAGCATTTTACCTGAGATACATGATATAATTTTAGAGTCTTGACTACTATTTTGATAATGAAAGCCTCTTAAGGTTCCTTTATGTGGATTTTCAGAAATATTTCCTTGTTTGGCAATGAAATTTAATTTTTTTTTTTTTAAAGTTTCTAAACAATAACTTCTGCTGAATATGCCTCTTTTATCTTTAAACAATTTAGGTGCTATCAAATATTGATTATTAATTTTAAGCTTAATAAATTTCATACATTTAATGATTTTATTTTAAAAGGAAGAGGTAAAATGATTTTACCCTTATAACCTAAAGATCTTAATTCTTTTAAAATTTCTTTCTTAAAATTCCATGCCAATAAAGTTAAAATTTTTCTTTTCTTAATTTTTTTTATTCCATTTTTAAGACTAATTATTTTTATTTTGCTACCTGGAGTAAACATTCCTAATTTGATATTATTTTTATCTATTATTGCCTCAATTTGTTTAAAACTTATTTTACTTAAATTTAATAAAGTTGAACTTCTTGCGGAGGCACCATATGCAAATATTTTACCAGATTTTGCTAAATCATTAATGATTTCTCGGAATTTATTTGAATGTTCTCTGACAAATTTTGAAAAAGATCTCCAAGTATTAATTGTATTAACACTGTTTTTTTTTTCATTTTTTAATACTTTAAAATAATCTTTTGTTTTTTTGATTTTAACTTTTTTGAATAAGACAATTAATGCACCTCCGCTAATTGGACTAGGTATAGCGTCGTATGCATATAAATTATATTTTTTAAATATCATCTCTATAGTTTTGAGAGAGAAGTAAAATAAATGTTCGTGATAAATTGAATCATACTGCTTTAAATCTAAAATTTTTTTTGCATAATGAAACTCTATTGCGACCATGCCATCGTTTTTTGTAAGAGCAGAAATACCTTTAACAAATGAATGTATATTAGTTACATGTGCTATAACATTTCTTGCGAATATAATATCCGGCATAAATTTTTTTAATTTTTTTGAAAATTCATAGGAAAAGAAACCATTTTTCGTTTTTATTCTATTTTTTTTGATCGCAATATTTACAATATTTTTTGCTGGATCAACGCCAATGACGTTACACCCTTTTTTTTTAAAGGGTTTAAGAAATGTTCCATCATTACTTGCAATCTCAAGAACGTTTGGCTTGCTCTTTTTAAATCTTTGTAAAATAAGTCTACTAAATTGTTTACTAAATTTTTTAGCTAAAGAAGATGTAGATGTTCTCCAAACATAATTTGAAAAGAGAATTTTAGGTTTCAAATTTTTTGTTAATTGGGGTGTAAAACATGATTTGCAAAAAAATATGCAAAGCTCATATTTTTTTTCAGCTTTATCTTTTGTCCTAGTAAGAGAGTTAGCTAGTGGTTGTCTACCTAAATCTAAAACTTTTTCAATTTTTTTAGAAAAACAAATCCTACACTTTAACTGAATTGACATTTTTAATTAAATAATTTTTTGTCGCCAATAATTTAAAGTATCTTTTAAAATTTGATCAAAACTAATTTTTGGTTTCCATCTAGTTAATTTAGAAAATTGTTTAGAATTAGTAATCAAAAATGGGACTTTCGTTGGTCTTATAAAAGGTCTATATTCTCGATGCTTTATATTTTTTACGAATGAAAATTTTTTTAATTTATTGAGAGCTTGTTTAAAAGTGTAAACACTTTTACTGTCATTGTTGCCTATTAGATACATCTTCCCTGGTTTGCATTTTTGAACTGCAAGCCAGTAAGCTTTGATAATATCGTATACATGTGTAAAATTTCTCTTGTCACCTAGATATCCTACGTTAATAATTTTTTTTTGCAGTCCAGCTTCAATTTTAGCTATTTGATAAGCATAAGAGGAAATTCCAAAAACATTTTCTCTTCTAGGCCCCTCATGATTAAAAGTTCTTACTCTGATAACATTAAGCCCATATGATTCAAAATAAACATTTGCTATAAAATCTTGAGCCACTTTTGTAACAGCGTATGGGTTCACTGGATTAAGTTCAGTTTTTTCATCAATAGGCATTTGACTTTCTCTCAATAAGCCATACTCCTCTCCAGAGCCAGGAATTAGTATTCTCGCTTTAGATTTAATCTTTTTCATCCCCTCCAGTATATTAAGTGTTCCATTATAGTTAACGCTCATGTATCTATGAGGATGTTGCCATGAGGGACTCACAAAACTTTCAGCAGCAAAATGAAATATAATATCAGGATTAATATCTTTAATCATCGTTTGGGTTGAAACTGGATCAGTTAAGTCACAATCATACCAATTTATTTTATCATAAATATGTTGAACCTTATCTAAACGTGAAAGATGGTATCTCTTAATACCGAATATTTTATTTTTATTTTGAATTAAGTAATCAGCCATATGGCTTCCTACAAAACCAGTTATTCCAGTTATTAAAATTCTCTTAGACAATTTTTCTCCTCAAAATTTTTTCTATTTTACTTTTATCTTGTTTGTAATCCATAGGCATCCAAAAGGACAACTTATTTTTTATTAATTTAAAATTTTTGCTTTTAACAACTTTGCTCAAAACATCCTTTTCAAATATAGATTTTTTTGATTTTATGAATTTAAATATATTTTTATTTAATACGTAAAAACCTGCGTTAATTGATACTTTAAAATTTTTTTCATAGCATTTATTAACATTGTTAGAATTTTTAACGCTATAAAAAACACCATATGGAACACTATATTCATAGGTGCTTACATAAAACTTATGGTCAGTTTTATAATTTTTAAATTTTTTAACAGAAAAATTAGCTATTGAATCACCATAGGTTAAAAAAAAATTATCTTTTAAAAAATCTTTGGCTCTCAAAAGTCTTTCTGCTGTGGACGACCCAATACCAGTGTCCAATGCATAGATTTTTAATCTTTTTGATGAATATTTTTTTTGAAATTTTTTTAAATCTTTAAATTTATACCCACCTAATAAAAGAAAGTTGTTTACCCCTTGTTTGAAAAAAATATCGATTATTATTTTAAGAATAGGTAGGCCATTAACTTTAGCTAAAGGTTTTAATATTTTTTTTTTTTTATCATTAAATCTCGTACCAAAACCTCCACAAAATAATACTGCTTGATTAATCATTTTATTTTCCATAATTTTTTACAAATATTATAATCATCTTTGTATTCCTTTAAAAAATTATTATATTCTTTATTATAGATAGAGCTTAAAAAAAAATTTAATTGATTAGCAAAAATATTATCTTTTTTAAACTTGATATTTTTATTCTTTTTTAAATTTCCATCATAGATTAAAATTTTAGGATCTTCAAAGTTAAGTGGTGCGTTTAAACTTAAGGTTAATTTTGCTTTTTCAAAAAAAATAGTAATCTTGTCATGCCATTTATTGAAATTATAATCACCGAAAAAAAAATAAAATTCATTTATTTTTTTTTTAATTAGAAACGAATAATTATATTTTGATAAAATGTTTAATTTTCCCACCTTATAATTCTTTATTTTAAAAATATTAGAGAAAAGATTAATGCTGTGTATATATCGATTGATAAATATTTTATAATTTATCAAATTGAAGTGATTTTTTAATTTTATTAAATCTTTTTGAGATCTGCTTCCATGTTTAATTTTCTCTTTTGTTCTACAAAAGCTTCTTGTTCCATTTCTCATGTCTCCATTAAACAGTTCAAATATTACGGTTTTTATTGATCCATAATTTTTTTCCATTTTTTGTATATTTTTTTTCAAAAAGATAATCGCCGGAGAAAATTTTTTCTGATAACAAATTTGAAAAACTTTTTTTCTTTTTTTAGACTCATTAATTATTTTAATTAAATTTTCTTTTTTAGAAACAACAGGTTTTTCTGCTAAAACATGTAAATTCAT
>MDTB01170091.1_pt1 | contig 37539 bp, 36 predicted proteins | sample 811161 | NCBI WGS metagenome assembly MDTB01 (sample SAMN05326650, study PRJNA326480) | marine metagenome | isolation source: seawater | place: Mediterranean Sea | collected 2009 | reverse complement strand
GTTTATTTGTTTCTTTTTCCAATAAAATACTTGAGATTTTAATTTAATATTATCAAAATAAAGCATGAATTTTGATCTATTCAATGAAAAAAGTAAATTATTAATTAATCAAGCTCAAAACATGGCAAAATTTTATAATAATCAACATGTTTTAGTTGAACATTTAATTCATATTCTAATCAACAATAATGATAGTTGTCTTGAGGATTTTCTTAAAAACTGTGAAATTGAAAAATTAGATTTTATTAAATTAATTGAAAATAAAATATTAAAGGTTCCAAAAGTTTTAGGCGAAAACCTTAATATTTTTTTATCAAATGAATTAATAAATATTTTAGAGGAGTCTAAAACAATTAAAAATGAATTTAATGATTCATTCATATCTCCCGAGATAATATTATATACTATAATTAGTAATAAAGATTTAGAGATAACAAAATTATTAAGTAAAAATGGATTGAATAAAAAAGAATTAAAATCATCAATTTTAAAATTTAGAAAAGGACAGACCATAAACGATAGACAGACAAATATTGAATCAGATGTATTAAAAAAATACTCAGTAGACTTAACAGAATTAGCAAAAGTCGGAAAATTAGATCCTGTAATTGGAAGAGAAGAAGAAATTCGAAGAAGCATTCAGGTATTATCTAGACGAACTAAAAATAATCCTGTTTTGATTGGAGAACCTGGTGTAGGAAAAACTGCTATTGTAGAAGGACTTGCGTTAAGAATAATTAATAATGATATCCCGGAATCTCTTAAAAATAAAAAAGTAATTTCATTAGATTTGGGATCTATTGTAGCCGGTGCAAAATTCAGAGGAGATTTTGAAGAAAGACTTAAAAAAATACTTAAAGAAGTTGAGTTGCAAAAACATTCAATCATTTTATTTATTGATGAAATTCATACTCTTGTTGGGGCAGGAAAAACTGACGGGGCAATGGATGCCTCAAACCTTCTTAAACCTGCATTAGCAAGGGGCGAACTACATTGTATAGGGGCCACAACTCTCAATGAATATAGAGAAAATATTGAAAAAGACGCCGCACTTGCGAGAAGATTTCAACAAATTTTAGTTGAAGAACCAACATTAGAAGATTCAATATCTATTCTAAGAGGTTTGAAAGAAAAATATGAGGTTCACCATGGTGTAAAAATTCTAGATTCAGCAATTGTTTCAGCTGTGGAATTTTCACAAAGATATATTAATGATAGATTTCTGCCTGATAAAGCTATTGATTTAATGGATGAAGCTGCATCAAGAATTAGATTACAAATTGATTCAAAACCTGAAAAATTAGACAAAATTGAACGCAAATTACTACAAAGTAAGATTGAATACGAAAGTTTAAAAAAAGAAAATGATAAAAAGTCAATTGATCGCACCAATGATCTTAAAGATGAAATAAATAACCTCGAAACAGAATTTGAAAACTTTAACAAAGATTGGAACAGAGAAAAAGATATTATTAATGAAATTCAAAAACTAAAATCAACCATTGAATTAAACAAAAATAAACTAAATATTTTGCAAAGAGAGGGAGAATTATCTCTTGCAGGGGAATTAGCATACAGCAAAATACCAGCTTTAGAAAATCAACTAAAAAATCTCGAATCAAAAAAAGAACAAAAAATTTTAAGTAAATCTGTCACATCTGATGAAATTGCAGAAGTCATATCAAAGTCAACTGGCATTCCAGTTAATAGGATGCTTGAAGGAGAAAAAGAAAAAATTATTAATATGGAAAAGGAACTAAAGAAAAGAGTAATAGGACAATCAGAAGCTATTGAAAAAATTTCAAAATCTGTCTTAAGAGCCAGAGCTGGAATTCAAGATCCTAACAGGCCCATAGGTATTTTTTTATTTCTTGGTCCAACTGGTGTCGGTAAAACTGAATTGACAAAAGTTTTATCAGAATTCCTTTTTAACAACACTCAATCATTATTTAGGCTAGATATGTCTGAGTTTATGGAAAAACACTCGGTTTCAAAACTTATTGGCTCCCCTCCAGGATATGTTGGGTTTGAAGATGGAGGAATTTTCACTGAATCAATTAGAAGAAAACCTTACCAATTAATTCTTCTTGATGAAATTGAGAAAGCACATTCCGATATATTTAATATATTATTACAGGTTTTTGATGAAGGAAGATTGACTGATTCAAAGGGTAGAATAGTAAATTTTAAAAATACTATAATTATTATGACATCAAATATTGGTGCAGAACTAATTAACTTCTCAGATGAGCAAAGCAATGAAATAGAAATATATACAAAAGAAAAAATCATGGAGGTTGTAAGAAAAAACTTCAAACCTGAATTTTTAAATAGGATAGACGACCTGATTATTTTCAATAGACTTACTAAGAAAGAGATTGGTAAAATTATAGAAATTCAAATCGATAAACTTGGTAAAATTTTAAAACAAAAAAAAATATTAATTAAAATAGATGACAATTCAAAGAAATGGATTATCGATGAAGGTTTTTCAAGTACATATGGTGCAAGACCATTGAAAAGAATAATTCAAACAGAGATTATCGATAAAATAGCCCATTTGATTTTGAGTAACAATATTAAAGAAGGATCAACTTTAAATTTATCAACTAATAAGAATAACGAATTAATAATAAGTCATGATTAAAAATATTGGGTTTATTGGACTTGGAGTAATGGGCTCTCACATAGCTAATCATCTAATAAAAGCCAAGAAAAAAATTCATATTATAAGAAGAAATTCATACAACACACAAAAATTTCTAAAAAAATATAAAGATTCAAAACTTGTTTTTTCTTATAACAATCTTGATATACTATCGAGCCAATGTGATTTAATAATATCTTGTGTCGGTAATGATAAAGACCTAGAAAATGTTTACTTGTCTAAAAATGGTGTTTTAAACGGTATTAAAAAAAATATACTAATTGTTGATCACACAACAGCATCATGTGAAATTTCTAAATTATTATTTAAAAAATGTTCATTAAAGAAATCATATTTTTTTGATGCCCCAATTAGTGGTGGTGAAATTGGGGCTAAAAAAGGTACTTTATCAATAATGGTTGGAGGGAATAAATCAAAATTCAAAAATCTAATTAATACGTTAGATATTTATTCTAAATCATTAATATATATGGGTTCATGTGGCTCTGGTCAACTTACAAAAATGGTTAATCAGATTTGTGTTGCAGCAATAATTCAAGGATTAGCTGAAGGTTTAAATTTAGCAAAAAGAAAAAATCTAGATATTAATAATTTAATTAAAGTCTTAAAAAATGGTGCAGGGCAATCATGGCAACTTGAAAATAGAGCAAAAACTATGTGGGAGAATAAATTCGACTTTGGTTTTATGAATAAATTAATGTTAAAAGATTTAAACATAATTTTTGATGAAATTAAAAAATCAAATATTAAATTGCCAGTGACAAATATCATAAGAAAAAACTATAAAAATCTTATAAAGCTTGGTTTTGAGAGTGAAGACACTTCAAATTTAATAAGATTGTTGATGTAATAAATTTATTGTATTATCTTTTTTAAGGTTTTTTAATATTTGTATTTTTAATTTTTCTATTCCCCTGCCCTCTTTTGCCGAAATCATTATTGCATTATTATTGTATGTATTGTGACAGTTTAAAATTTTATTTGCTGTATCAACCTTATTAATAACTTCTATTATCCTTTTGTCATCTTTTTGAATTCCTATTTCCTCGAGTATTTTTAAAACTTCAAACTTTTGATTTAGATATTGAGAATCAGAGATATCTCTTACATGAATAATTAAATCAGAATTAATAATCTCATCAAGCGTTGACTTGAATGCATCTATTAATGTTGTAGGCAAATCTCTAATAAAGCCAACAGTATCTATGAAGTTAAGGTTAAAACCATTTACATAGCCATTCCTAATTGTTGAATCTAAGGATGCAAATAGCATGTTTTTTGATAATACTGAAGATTTAGTAATTAAATTAAATAAAGTTGATTTTCCGGAGTTTGTATAGCCGACTAATGATATTATCGGAATCTTATTTTTTATTCTTCTATATCTTTGGATATTTCTTATTTTATCAATCTTATTTATTTTTTTTTTTAATCGGTTAATTCTTTCAGTTAACTGTCTTCTATCGGATTCTATTTGTTTCTCACCCGGGCCACCCATGAAACCTGCACCACCCCTTTGTCTTTCCAAATGAGTCCATGATCTTACAAGCCTACTTTTTTGGAATTTTAAACTTGCCAATGAAACACTAAGTTTCCCTTCATTTGATTTAGCTCTTGAACCAAAAATTTCTAAAATTAAACCAGTCCTATCAATTATTTTACAATTTGTACCCTTTTCCAAATTTCGTTGTTGTATCGGTGATAGATTAGTATTAATAAAAACTAATTGAGCATCAAGATCAACCACTTTTTCTTTTAAAAACTTTACGTAACCTGATTTTATATATGTTTTTGGGTTTATATTATCTATTCCGACTAAAGAAGAAAAAATACATTTTAGTTCTATTGCTTCTACTAAACTTATTGCCTCCTCGAGTAATAGCTCTTTTGAACCTCTTGATTGTTTTATAAATGGATGTAAGACTAATGCTTTGGTTCTAAACATATATTTGGTTTTTTATAAGATCGTCATACTTTTCTATTAGGATTTTGGTAATTCTACCTGGCTTTCCATTACTAACCTTTTTATTATCTACTTTTATAACAGGAAGAACTCTTGCAGTTGTACTTGTTAAAAATGCTTCCTTTGATAAAAAGAGATCAGAGGTTGAAAAAGATTCTTCTTTAACAGTAAGCTTATTATTTTTTGCAATCTCAATAACAGTATCTCTTGTTACTCCACCTAATATCAAATTGTTTGCTGGATGTGTTTGTATTTCTCCTTTTTCATTAACAATAAATGCATTTGATGTGGATCCCTCAGTTATAAATTCACTTCTTTTTTGCCAAGATTCATACATTCCTTTTTCATAAGCTATCTGTTTCTCTAAAACATTAGGTAATAACGAGATTGATTTTATATCACATCTTTTCCATCTAAGATCATCAGTAAGTCTTACTTTAACTCCTTTCTGAATCATTTTTTTGTCAACTTTAACTGAAAAAGTAAAAATAACAATATTAGGTTTGGTTGATTTAGGAAAAAGGTGGTTTCTAGATGAAGTTCCTCTAGTTATTTGGAGATACAAAAATCCTTCATGTGAACTATTTAATTTTATTAATTTCTTGATTACCAACTCTAGAGACTTGAAGTTTTGCATAGGTTTTTGAATCTTTAAACCAAGCAGCGATCTATTAAGCCTTCTAATATGTTTTTCATAATTAATAATATTACAACCGAAAAAGGACATCACTTCGTAGACACCGTCTGAGAAGTTATAACCTCTATCCTCTATTGATATTACAGCTGAAGATTTATCTTCAAATGATCCGTTTATGTAACAAATTGACATTTAAAAAAACTCTATGTTAACTTCGGAATATTTTTCAATTTCTTTAATTGATGCAGGTTCTGAAAAAATTATTAATTTATCTTTCACATATATAGTTGTGTTTTCGTCAGGAAAAATCAACTTATTATTTCTCACTATACCGCCGATCACAACACCATCAGGCATATCCAAATCAAGTATTTTCTTATCAGCAAATTTAGTGGTAGGAAGAATTTCGATTTCCATTATCTCGCCTCTATCATTTCCAAAATCATGTACTTCTTTTACTTTTCCACGTCTTACATATTGAAGAATGGCAGAAGTAGTAATATTACCTGGGTTAATAAGTACATCTAAATCAAGCTTTTTCGATAAGTTTCTGTAATTAATATTATTCACAATTGCCATTGTCCTCTTGCAACCTAGATCTTTAGCTAAAAGTGATGAAAATATATTTACCTCATCATCATCTGTAACTGTTATAATTACTTCAGAATCGGAAGCTCCTGCGTCTTTCAATAGATTTGAGTCTATTGCATCTCCGAATAAAATGGTACTTTGTTTTGATAGTTGAGATGAAATATCTTTAGTTCTCTCAAGGTCATTATCTATGATTTTACAGTTTATATCAGGATAATCCTTTTCTAGTATCTTTAAAATGTTAAGGCCAATATTTCCTGCACCTACAATAATTAGCTTTCTATTTTCTTGGGGTTTTATCCCAAAAACTCTTAAAGCTCTCAAAATATCTTCATTTCTAATACAAATATATATGTCATCACCAGGATAAAGTTCGACTTTTCCGGAAGGAATTATAATTTGATTTTTTCTGAATATTGATAAAATTTTAACTTCTAGTCCTGAGAAAATTCCTGGAAGCATTCTCAAAGGAGTGTTTATGATCGGACATGCATCATTAATAGATATACCAACAATCCTTGCTATTTTATCTCCCAAGTAAAATGAATCAAATGCCCCTGGTGTGTTAAGTTTTCTGATTATATCCTTTGCAACTTCCAATTCGGGTGAAATTATTGCATCGACATCAATTTTACCCGCAGTAAAGATTTTTTCTGCATAACTTGAGTTTAGGTATTCACTCTCCTTAATTCTTGCTACTTTCAAAGGAATTTTAAACAAATGATTTGCAAGTTCACATGAAATTATGTTCAACTCGTCACTATCAGATACCGCAATTATCATATCAGCATCATCAGCACCGGCTTTTTCAAGAATTTCCGGATGAGACGTTTTCCCACAAACACTTTTTAAATCAACACTTTTATTAAGTATTCTCAAAAGAGATTCGGATTCATCAATTATTGTTACATCATTATCTTCATAAACAAGTTGTTTAGCTATATTTGAACCAATTTCGCCAGCACCACATACAATTACCTTCATATCTAAAACTCCATATTAATGTCAAGAAGCTTAAGTTTTCTGTATAACGCGGTTCTTTCCATCCCAATTGATTTAGACATTTTAGAAACATTATATTCAAATTTTTCAAGATTATATAAAAGATATTTTTTCTCAAAATCTTCTCTAGCATTTTTAATTTTTAAATTCATAGAATCATCAGAATAAGAAGTTTTATGGTTTGTTAGGTTTGTCGCGATATCAAGTAGATAATTTAAATTAATTTCGTTAATACTACTATCATTATGCATCACAAGAATCCACTCAACAAATTTTTTTAATTGAGTAATACTGTTAAAAAAATTTAAATTTATTAAATAAGAAATAGCTTCAGATGAGAATTTTTTTTCTTTAAAACCCTTTTCACTAGTTATCTTTGATAAAAATATATCAATTAACTTTTCAATATCCTCTTTTCTTTTTTTCAAACTAGGTATTTCAATTATTGAAAAGTTGAGTTTTTTTAATAAGTCCTCTCTCAAAATTTTATTTTTAACATTAGGTTTATTTGAAGCAATGACCCTTATATTAAATGGATTGGGATTTAGTGCTCCGGATCTATAGAATTTCTTTTCCTCCAACATTCTAAGAATCTTCCCTTGTAATTTTTCTGATATACAATTTATATTCTTTAAATAAATAGTTCCATTATTAACTTCATCTAACACACCTAATTCCTTGATAACTTGATTTTCTTCAAATCCAAAAAAATCTTTTTCAAATTTTAGTTTTTCTAATTTACAATCTATAGATTTAAAATTCTTGTTTGATCTATGAGATTCATTATGAATAATAGAAGCAATGAATTCTTTTCCACACCCCTCATCTCCAATCAACATTACATTTGAATCAATTTTACTTATATCTATGACTTGTGTTTCTAGTAATTTTGAGGATTTGGATACTGCAACAATTTCTGAATCTAAATCTTTACGTCTAAAATCATCAACTTTTTTTTTTAAAACTAAATTCTCAAGTGCTTTCTTGACTTTAAATATAAGTAAATCACTATCAAAAGGTTTTTCAATAAAATCGTAGGCACCTTTTTTAATTGAATTAACTGCAGTTTCTATATTACCGTGACCACTTATCATAATTACTGGTATGTCCTGATTAATACCATGAATTTTCTCAAGAGTTTGAAAACCGTCGAATTTAGAATTATTCAGCCATATATCTAGCAGTACAAGTGAAAAGTTCTTTTTTTTAAAAATTTGCAATCCCTTTTCAGAAGAGTTTGCCTGATCACATATATAACCAATGTCACTTAAAAGACCAGAAAGCTGAAGGCAAATATCTGGTTCGTCATCAATTATTAAAATTCTATTTTCATTACCCATCATAATATTAATAAGAAATTATGAATACACTAAACTCTAATAAGTTTAATACGAACACAAGCTCCACCATATTTATTTCCATCAAGTAAATTTATTTCTCCACCATGATCTTCAATAATTTTCTTACATATTGCAAGTCCTAATCCAGTTCCATTAGCCTTATTTGTAATATATGGTTCAAATAATTTATCTCTATTATCGGGGAAACCTTTTCCATTATCTTCGACAGAAATTACAACAAACTTTTTTTCTTTTAAAATATTAATAGATATAACTTTTTTCTTCTTTGAAGACGACTCATAGGAGTTTTTCAAAATATTTAAAAATACTCTTCCCAATTGATTTTGATCACAGTTAATCTTTAATTCTTTATAAGTATTTGTATAAATTAATTTTATTTTGCTATCTAGAATTTTTATAGTCTTTATTTGTGCATCAATAATTGAATTTAGTTTTATTTCTTTAAAATCACTTTCGGGCATTCTAGCAAAATTTGAAAACTCTGACACAAGAGTTTGAATATTGTTTACTTGTCTCTTAATAGTACTGGTACAATCTAAAAGGGATTTTTTGTCAGCTTGAACATTATTTATTGATTTTTCTAGTCTCTGGGCAGATAACTTAATAGGTGTTAATGGATTTTTTATTTCATGAGCCATATATCTAGCAACACTTGACCACGCAGCGTGTTTTTGAGCTGAAACTAATTCAGAAACATCATCTATATTTAAAATCAAACCTTTGACTATTTTTTTTTCAATAATTTCAGAAATCTTAATATTTAAAAATTTCAATTTATAATTAGTTAAATATTTAATTTGCAATTCATTGTTTTTTATTTTGTTTTGCTTAAATTGCTTAATAATATTTGCTAACTCATGGTTTTTATTAAGAAAATCTTTAGAAACTTTTTTATCAAATATTTCCTGAGAATTTTTGTTATAAAGAAGAACTTTATTGTTTAAGTCAACGTAAATAATCCCCGTGCTTATATTATTGATAATATTTTCAGTAAACTTTCTTCTCAAATTAATTATTTCCTTTGCCTTTAAAAGCCGATTTCTTTGATAATTAACAATATCAAGCATTTTATTGAGAATATTTGATAAAATATTAAATTCATTATTTCCTGAAAAAACTCTAATTCTTGTCGAAAAATCTTCTTTTATAATTTTTTCAGAGTCAAATATTATTTGCATTATTGGTTCAATGATCCTATTTGAAAATCTCAAACCAAACCACGTTGAAAGAAGTATCATTAAAAAATTTATTGCAATAAATAATTTATTAAACTGAAATTGAAAATTGTCTAGTTTCTTTGTTATATTTAAATATTCAGTAGCTGCATTATCAACTGACTCAACACGACTTAGCACATTAGAATCCACATCCTTTCCAATAAAAAGGTAGGTAGATATCGCTCTTTGTAATTTAATTAAAGCTCTAACCTTTGTCTTTTCATTATTTGGAAATACAGCTATATCACCATCGTCAGCAATTAAAAAAGACCATAGTGGAGGAGCAGTTTCAGATTCAACAAGAAAGCTACCAACCTTGGCAAGTAATTGACCTGTTCCCTCAAAAATTATAGCTTCATCTAAATCTTTAATTTCTGCAAAATAACTTAAAAATTCAGTGAGCCTTTCTTGGTCTGTAAAAAAAACGATTTTCTCATTATTAATTTCACTTTTAACAAACAATATATCATTTTTAATATTACTTATATGTTCATTAAAATAAGATTCAGAAATATTTTTTGAACCATTTATAACTTGCTTGATTTTATCATTAAACCAAATTTTAATACCTTGATCAAAAAAGATTAAAGAAAATATTGTTATTAGTGTCGATGGAATTAAGCTAATAAAAATAAATAGAAAAGTAAATTGTACTTTAAATTTTGATTTAAATTTTCTTTGATCAAAATTCTCTTTTATTTTTCCTACTGATATTAGTATTAGAAGAATAATACTTATGAAGTTAATTGAAATTAAATTTGATACATTATCGATTTGTTCTAAATTTGAAAGATTTCCTGTTAACGTCAAAAAGATCAACAAACTAAGAATGAAGGACAATGCGAAAAGTATTAAGAAAATAATGTTTAATGAATCTTTTTTACCAATGAAATCAAAAATTTTTGAAATAATCATTTCTTTCCATATTTATCAGGAATATTGAGTTTTTTTAGCTTTGTTCTAAGTGTATTTCTATTGATACCTAAAATTTTTGAGGTTTTTATTTGATTGCCTTTGCAAAACTCAAGAGAATTTAAAATCAATGGTCTTTCAAATTCATCCATAAATTTTTCATGCAAACCGATTTCTTCATCATTGGAATCCAAAGTCTTAAAAAATTTTTTTAAAAAACTATCCAAATATAAACGTAAATTATCTTTTTCATTTTTATTTTGACGATTTGTGTTATTTTCATTTTGACTTTCAATATATTTGTTATCAATGTAATCTTCTAAAATTAGGGAATTGATAATCGAGTCAGATGTCATAACACTTACCCTTTTTAGTAAATTTTCCAATTCTCTTATATTGCCAGGCCATCTATAGCTTTTCAGAAAACTTAATGCTGAACTATCAAATTGTTTTTTTGAATCGGTGTATAAAGAAAGATAATGGCGAGCGATTGAAATAATATCATTTTCTCTTTCTCTTAAAGGCGGTAAATAAATATTAATTACATTCAATCTATAAAATAAATCTTCTCTGAAATTACCTTTTTCAATTAAATTTTTTATATTTTTATTAGTAGCAGATATTATTCTTACGTCTGTTTTTATAGGCTCTCTTCCTCCGACTCTTGTAAACTCGCCAAATTGCAATACTCTTAGTAACCTTGATTGGATATCATAGGGCATATCGCCAATTTCATCTAAGAAAAGAGTTCCACCTGATGATTTTTCAAAAAAACCAAGAGTTCTTCTATCTGCTCCCGTAAAGGCCCCTTTTTCGTATCCAAATAATTCACTTTCTATTAAATCTTTTGGTAAAGAAGCCATATTAATTGCAGTGAAGAGTTTGTCTGCTCGATCACTAAAATTATGAATAGTCTTAGCTACCAATTCTTTACCTGTACCTGATTCTCCATTAATAAAAACAGAAAAATTTGTTTTAGTAATTTTTGCAATATTTTTATATACAACTTGCATTACTGAAGAGGTACCAATCATTGGAAGGTTTTCTTCAATTTTTAATTGTGGAGATAAATCAGAACCTTTCTTCAAAGATCTATCTACTGATATAATCAAATCATTTAAATCCAAAGGCTTGGGAATGTATTCGAAAACATCTAACTGGTCAGCTTTTATAGCTGTAAGAATATTGTTTTGAGCACTTATGACTATAAATTGTAAATGATTAAATTTATTTTTTAATTTTTTTACTAATTCAAGCCCATCCCCATCTGGAAGAACTACATCACATATTACTAAATCAAACTCCTCTTTTTCGAGCAAATACCATCCCTCAGAAATTGTTGAAGCAGTTCTAATATTAATCTTAGATGTACGTAAAGCTTTTATCATCACAGTTCTAAGTGCATAATCATCATCAATGATAAGTATTTTTTTTTGCATAGTGTAATTTAAAACGGTAAAATAATTTTTACTTTAGTAATTCCTTTACTTGATTGTATAGCAATCGTGCCCTCATGATCATCAATTATTTTTTTTACCAAAAATAAACCAATTCCTGAACCTCTTTTTTTTGTTGAGAAAAAAGGAATAAAAATTTTTTTTAATGATTCTTTAGATATTCCTATGCCATTATCAGTTATAGTTACACTAATTGAATTTCTCTTTATTTGGTCTTTGATATTTGGTATTTTGATACTTTCTCCAACAACAAACCTAGTTTGTATTCTTAAATAAGAATTTTTTTTAAAATTTGATGCCTCATAAGAATTTACTAGTATATTATCCAACAATTGCATGATTAAATCTCTACTAATCCTAATCATTGGAAGAGAAGGGTCAAACTCTTCAATTATTATTAATTTATTTGGCATTTGTTTGATTTTAAATAAACTTAACCTGATTAATTCATGAATATTTTCATTACTTTTATTTGTTATTTGTTTAATCTCTGATAAATTAAAATTACTAAAAAATCTTGCGATTCTTAGTGCTTCGGACCTTATAATATCTAAAAGTTCGCTATCAACATAAGCATAGCGTTTGCTTATCAAATCCGAAGCAAGTTTAATAGAAGAAATAGGGTTATTAATCTCATGTGATAAAATTGAAAATACTTCATTAAAATAACTTAAATTTAGCGAATAATCAATTTCTTGAACTTTCTTCAGGATAATGAAAAATTCATTTTTAAGTTCTTCAGAGTTTATACATTTAATTTCAAAAAAATGATCATTTAATCTTAGCTTATCTTTAATAGTAAAAGTTCCATTCTTTTTTACTAATTCATAAATATTACTAATTAAAACTGAGTTATCTGAAAATAGTTCTTCAAGTTTTTTTCCAAATAAATAATCATTACCTTTCTTCAATAAATTTTGAGTTTCAATATTACAAAGTTTGATATTTAATTTTTTCTTATCAATGATAAAAACTGGGTCAGGAAGAAGATCAAATATAGTTTTAAAAAAAACCAGTGGTAAGTTATTTGACATAAAGAGTTTTAAAAAAAATCATTAATAAGATTCTTTAATATTACTATATCCGTACATTGATTAATTTTAGATCGGAATTCATTGGAGTTATTAATTGATTTTGAATACCAACCAAGGTGTTTTCTGAATGATTTTAGACCAATATCATTTCCGTAATGATCTAAGCTCAATTGAAAATGATTTAATATTATTTCTTTCTTTAATTTACCATCTAAAACATTTTTTAACCCAGGATTAAATTCTTGAAAGATCCAGGGTCTTCCATATGAACCCCGACCAATCATTACTCCATCTGCCCCCGAATCCATAAGTGCTTTTTTAACATTTGTTTTGTTTATTATATCTCCATTAACTAAAACTGGGATTTTTATACTTTTTTTTACTTTTTTGACGAACTTCCAATCCGATTTACCCTTATACATTTGGCACCTAGTTCTTCCGTGAATTGTAATCATTTTAATTCCACAACTTTCTGCAATTTTAGCAATCTCAGGCGCATTTTGTGAATTATCATCCCAACCTTTTCTCATTTTTAAGGTAACTGGTACTTTTACCGAACTTGTGACAGATTCCAAAATTCTTGCCGCTAACAACTCATCTTTCATCAATGCTGAACCAGCATAACCATTTACCACTTTCTTAACTGGACATCCCATATTAATATCAATTATATCAGCTCCATTGTTTTCACATATTTTTGAAGCTTCACTCATAATTTCTGGATCACATCCGGCAAGTTGAACGGCAGAAAGATAATTATCAGTTTTCTTAATCATCTTCATAGTTTTTTTGTTTTGAGATAATAAAGCTCTACTTGCAATCATTTCTGTAAAAACTAATCCAGGTTTAAACTTCTTTACTATTTCTCTATATGGATAATCCGTTACACCTGACATAGGGGCTAACAAGAAATTACTTTTAATTTTTAAATTTCCTATTTCAATCATTAATCTAACAATCTAACTCCAAAATAAGAAAAACTAATTAACAAATAACTTAATAAAATCATCTTAAAAATCATTTGACTTGATAATCCTCTAAACATTCTAATTGAAATAATAAACAAAGTTAGAAGTAGTGTAATTAAACTGAAAATAACTTTTTCGTTAAAAAAATAGATTAATTTCTGACCACTTTCAACAAAATAATAAAGTCCGGATATTAGTGAAGTAATTAAAAATATAACAGTTATATGTAAAAATCTAATTGCAAGTATTTCACTTTCATACATTGAAGGCAGGAATTCACTAATTATTTTATTATATTTCATTTTTTTAATATATAAATCTTGAATAAAAGTACAAAAAGATGTTACCAAGCTGATCGTTATTAAAGAGTACGAAAGCAAAGAGGTAATGATATGCAAAACCAAATAATAATTTTCGAATAATTGTACTTCACTGTTATCATCAACAGATGAAACTCCAATTAAAAACCGAAAAATAAGAATAATTATAAAAAAAGGAATGAATAATATTCTTAATCTAAGAAATTGATAAGAAAAGATTGATAAGATAAAAAAAGTTAAAAAAATAATTGCTGTTAGCAAAGAAGTAACAAGTGCTAATTTATTTGATATAAAGTTTAATACATAGATATAATTTAGCAATCCAACGAAAAATTGAAGAAATAGACTAAATAGATATACAACTTTATTAATGTCTGTATTTTTTTCTATCCTTGTAAAACATAAAAGAGAAAATAAAATAAAACTTAAAAAAGAAATAGCTTCGATTGAAATATATAAATTCATAAAATAGATATACTACATTAATTAATGCAAAAAAACCTAGCAATAATACTTAGTGGAGGTAAAGGAAAAAGATTTGATTCTTCTAGAGCCAAACAATTATTTAAAATAAATAATAAGACTATTGTTGAAAATAGTGTCCAAAAGTTTGAGGACTCACGGTTATTTTATAAAATTATTTTAGTAAGCCATAAGGATTTAATAAATTCTACTAGTCTTTTATTTAAAGGCAGAAATATAAAAATTATAGAGGGGGGAGACTCAAGACAAGAATCTGTTTTCAAAGGTTTGAAAGAAGCCAAGAAGTCTAATCCTAAATATGTTTTTATTCACGATTCTGTTAGACCTTTTTTTTCTCTGAATTTGTTAAATTCAATATATCGTAATTTAAAAAATAATTTTGGTGTTGCACCAGCAATAAATGTTGATGATTCGGCTAGATATTTTAAAGTTAGGAGCTATAAAAATGTTATTAGAGAAAATTTAAAACTTATTCAAACTCCTCAAGGCTTTTGCTTCAATTCGATATATAATGCTCACAAAAAATTTAAAAATACAATTTATACTGATGACTCTATGATTTTTTATGAATTTAAAAGTAATATCAAACTTATTAAAGGGGAGAAATCAAACTTTAAAATTACTACAAAAGAAGATTTACAATTAGGAAAATTATTAACTAAAGGAATTAATGGTATGAATCAAATTAGAGTAGGAACAGGTTTTGATGTTCATAAGTTTAAAAATGGCAAATTCTTAACGTTATTTGGAGTAAAGATACCATTTAACAAAAGTCTAGATGGTCACTCAGATGCTGATGTAGGCTTTCATGCAATTGTTGATGCAATACTAGGCGCACTTTGTAAAGGTGATATAGGAAATCATTTTCCACCAAATGAAAATAAGTGGAAAAATAAAGCATCAATTTTTTTTATGAAATATGCTAAAAAGCTTCTAATTAAAGAAAATTTTAAAATTAACAATTTAGACGTCACGTTAATTTGTGAAAAACCAAAAGTCTTTAAATATCAAAATAATTTTATTAAAAGTGTAGCAGATGCTTTGGCTGTCGATTCTAACCTAATTAATATAAAAGGCACCACTACGGAACAACTTGGATTTCTAGGAAGAGAAGAAGGGATAGCATGTCAAGTATCTGCAACTTTATCAAAAGATGATTAAATCTATATCAACTTTTTTCTGCAGCGGATTTGGGGCTGGCTTCTTTCCATTAATTCCAGGAACATTTGCATCATTAATAATTCTTCCATTTGTATGGTACGTAAAGTCATATTTTTCAATACAGGTGTTAATGTTTGGTATTTTTTTTTATTATATTACTTCATTTATCTTGTTAAAGATTATTTTAGTAGATAAAAAAAATATGGATCCAAGTTATATTGTTTGTGATGAGTATATTGGCCAATCAATTGCTCTTCTTTTTTGTGATGAAAAAGTAACAGACTATTTAGTTTCTTTTATTATTTTTAGAATATTAGATATAAAAAAGCCATTCCCAATAAGTTATTTTGATAAATTAAATAACGTTTCCGGTGTGCTTATGGATGACGTAATAGCAGGGATTATTGTTGCCTTTATCTTTTTTTTTTATTATGGAATATAAAAAAGAATTAAAAAAATTAATTCAAGTTTTATATAAAAAAAATATTAAACTTTGCGTTGCTGAGTCTATAACTGGTGGAAAGTTTGCATATGAAATTATAAAAAATAAAAATGCATCAAAAGTAATAGATTATAGTTTGGTGACATATTCAAATAATTCAAAATCAAAATTTCTTAAATTAAAACTACCATTAAAAAAATATAACCCTGTTAGTATAGAAATAGCTCAATTAATGGCTAAAGAAGTAGTTAAATTTTCAAAAAACAAAAAGGTCATAGGTGTTTCTTGTACTGGGCAAGCAGGTCCAGGTTTAATAAATAAAGATTTAAAAATCGGTACGGTTTTTATTGGAGTTAACTATAATAAAAAAATCATTTCAATAAAAAAAAGTTTCGAGAAAAAATCACGGTTATCTGTTATAAATTTTACCGTGAGTCAGATGATAAAACAATGTTTAAAAGTTATTGATGACTAGATTCGTAGATTAGAATTTTTTCATCCTTATGTTTATAAAATAATTTATCTTTAATAATAATTTTTTTATATTCTTCTGAATTTTCAAAATCATTCAAAAAGGATTCTAAAATAGAGTATTCTTTTTTCTTTTCTTCTAATTCAATCTCTTTACCTATAATTATTTCAAAGTTATCAAATAGTTTGAAAATATTTTTTTCGCTAAATAACAATTCAAAAATCAAAAAAAAGAAAAGGGAAAAATATATAAAAAATAAAAGTTTTGTTTTAATTACTTTCATAAATATTTTTTAAAAGGATCAATTCCAGAAAATTTAATATTTTCTTCTCTGTCTTCTATTCTCAATAATTGATTGTACTTTGCAATCCTTTCAGATCTAGAGAGTGATCCTGTTTTAATTTGACCAGAAGTAATTCCGACTGCAAAGTCTGAGATAAATGTATCTTCTGTTTCGCCCGATCTATGAGATATTATCGTGTTAAAATTATTGTTTTTTGCCAACTCAATAGTCTCTATCGTTTCAGAGACTGTTCCAATTTGATTTGGTTTAATTAAAATTGCATTGCCACACTTATTCTGAATACCTTTGTTCAATCTTTTTGAAGAGGTAACAAATAAATCATCGCCAACAAGTTGACATTTTTGTCCTATTTCAGAGGTAAGAATTTTCCAGCCTTCCCAATCATTCTCATCTAAGCCATCTTCAATAGAAATAATTGGGTAGTCATTGACTAAAGACTTGAAATATTTTATTAGACCTTCATTGTCAACTTCTAATGATTCACCGGAAAGTTTATATTTTTTATCAACAAAAAATTCAGAAGCAGCAACATCTAATGCAAGAAAAACATCTGAACCTGGTTGATACCCTGCTTTTTCAATTGCATTTATTATTAAATCAAGACACTCTCTGTTAGACGAAATATTTGGAGCAAAGCCGCCTTCATCCCCGACAGAAGTTGAAAGATTTTTTGATGATAATAATTGTTTCAATGAATTAAAAATTTCGCAGCCAGCTCTTAACGAATCACTAAATAACTCAAATCCACTTGGGATAATCATAAATTCTTGAAAATCAAGCTTATTATTTGAATGACAGCCTCCATTTATTATATTCATCATCGGAGTAGGAATTAGATTGTGTATTCCTCCTATATATTTATATAAAGGGGTGTTCAAAAGCTTAGCCGCAACTTTTGCACATGCAAGTGAAATTGCTAGAATTGAATTAGCTCCTAATCTTTTTTTATTTTTTGTGCCATCTAAATCAATGAGAACTTTATCTATTTCATTCTGGTTAATTACATCAAATCCAAGAATTGTTTCTTGAATTTCAGTATTTATTAAAGCCACTGCATTCTTAACTCCTTTAGAAAAAAATCTGTTTTTATCGCAATCTCTAAGTTCGTGAGCTTCAAATGTACCTGTTGATGCACCAGATGGAACAGATGCAATGCCGATATGTTTTGATGTTAATTCAATTTCAACCTCAACAGTTGGGATACCTCTGCTATCAATTATTTCTCTTGCAAGTATTGATTTAATTTTTGACATTAATTTAAACTTTCATTTTTGGATAAATTATCATAAAGCATTATGGATTGAATTAGTTTTCCTAATTCATTTAATGGGACCATATTTGAACCGTCGGATGGTGCATTCTTCGGGTTATCATGTGTTTCAAGAAAAATTCCTGAAATACCAGTTGTTACTGCTGCCTTAGCTAGAACCGGTACAAACTCACCCTGCCCTCCTGATGAGTTGCCATTACCGCCTGGAAGTTGAACTGAATGTGTTGCATCAAATATCACAGGATAACCTGTTTTCTTCATTATTGGAAGTGATCTCATGTCAGAAACTAAATTATTGTAGCCAAACATAGTTCCTCTTTCAGTAAGAAGCAAACTTTTATTTCCTGTTGATAAAACTTTTTTAATGACATTGTTTAAATCCCATGGTGATAAAAATTGACCTTTTTTTATATTAATTGGTAGCCGCGTTTTACCAGCCTCTATTAAAATATCAGTCTGTCTGCATAGAAATGCAGGGATTTGAATTACATCCAAAAACTCTTTTGCAATTTTACATTGAGATGCATCGTGAATATCAGAAATCACTGGACAACTATATTCTTCTCGTACTTGAGATAAAATATCTAGACCTTTTTTTAAACCAACACCTCTTCTACTTTTGTGACTAGTTCTGTTTGCTTTATCAAATGAACTTTTAAAAATATATTTAAATTTTAATCTTTTTGATAATTTTTCTATCTCATTACAGATATCAAATACATGTTGTTTGCTCTCAATCTGACACGGTCCTAAAATAAATTTAATCTCAGAAGCATTTGAGAAAAAAAAGTTTTCAAATATTTTTATTTTTTTCATAGGGTTTGTTTTTTAATAAAGTTCTAATAAATGAGTTAAAAATTGGATGGGGCTTAAAAGGTGTTGATTTTAATTCAGGGTGAAATTGAACACCTAAAAACCATGGATGATCTTTTCGCTCCATTATTTCCACGAGATTTCCATCAGGAGACATACCCGATAATACAACACCACTTTTTTCAATTTCTTCTTTGTAATTATAATTAACCTCATAACGATGCCTATGTCTTTCATTGATTATATTTTTCCCATAGATCAAATTTGCTTTTGAACCCTTTACAAGTATAGAAGTATAGGATCCTAATCTCATACTACCACCAAGATTTTTAGTATCATGTTTTATTATTTTCTTATTCTTTTTCCATTCATGTATCATAGATATTATTGGGGTTGATGTTTTTCCAAATTCAGTTGAAGAAGCATTTTTAAAACCCTTAATATTACTTATTGACTCCAATATAGCTAACTGCATACCAAAACAGATTCCTAAAAAAGGTATATTTAATTTTTTTGATATTTTTATGGCATTTATCTTACCTAATGTACCGTCTTTTCCAAACCCGCCTGGAACTAAAATTCCATCACAACTCTTTAAAATTCTTTCACATTTAGAGATATTTTCTATTTTTTTAGAATCGATCCATTTAATTTCAACTTTAGTATTATTATAAATACCACTATGAAAGAGAGCTTCATTTAGAGATTTATATGATTCGGAGAGATTAGTATACTTACCAACGATAGCTACCGAGACATTTTTTTTTAACTTGTTAAATTTTTCTAAAAAATCTTCCCATAATTTTAAATTAACATCCTTATTTTGTTTTAAAGAAAAATAATCAAAAATTTGTTTAAGTATCCCTTGGTTTTTTAATTTAAGTGGAACTTCATAAATAGTTTTTGCGTTTTCTACCATAATAACTGAATCTAGAGAAATATTACAAAATAGAGAAATTTTTCCTTTTGCCTTTTTATCAAACTTTCTCTCGGTTCTACAAAGAAGCAAATCCGGTTGAATACCCAATCCGAGCAATTCTTTAACAGAGTGTTGTGTTGGTTTTGTTTTAAATTCATTTGCTGATGATAAAAATGGTACTAACGTTAAATGAATGAATAAAGTTTTATTTTTACCTAATTCATTTCTTAATTGACGTATGGCCTCAAGAAAAGGAAGACTCTCAATATCTCCAACAGTCCCACCAATTTCGCAAATAACAAAATCTTCTTTATTTAAATCCTTTTTAATAAACTTCTTAATTTCATTAGTAACATGAGGAATCACTTGAACGGTTGATCCAAGGTAATCCCCTCTTCTTTCTTTCTTTAAAACTTCTGAATATATTTTACCGGTTGTAATATTATCACTTTTTTTTGAAATAATGCCTGTGAATCTCTCATAATGCCCTAAATCCATATCTGTTTCTGCGCCATCATCAGTTACAAATACTTCTCCATGTTGTGATGGGTTCATAGTTCCTGGATCAATATTTAAGTATGGATCTAATTTTCTTATTCTTACTTTATATTTACAAAGTGTTAGTAATGAAGCCAATGAAGACGATACAATTCCTTTACCAAGTGATGAAACCACTCCACCAGTGATAAAGATAAATTTAGTCATTATTTATAAGAAGTAGATTGAAAATAACACCTCTCTTATTCAACAGGTACACTCACATCTTCATTTATTTTATTTTCGACATCAAATTCTTCAGGAATTAAGTCTAATCTATCAATTATCGAATCTTCATTTGAATCTATTATTGATTCTGTTTTGTAGGTTTTGTTAGCTATTACAACTAATGAAATACTGGTTAAAAAAAAGCAAAAAGCAAGAAATGAGGTTGTTTTTGTTAAAATATTTGATGTACTTCTAGTGGATAGGAAATCACCTAAGCCACCACTATTTGATTGTCCAATACCAAGACCACCTCCTTCGGACTTTTGAAGCAAGACAAAAAAAACTAAAAAAATACAAATCAAAATGTGAATTGATAGAATTACAGCAAACATATGAATACCATAATTTAAAAATATAAAAAATCAACCTAGAGTAAGAATTTTATTCATTTCTTCAATTTTTAAACTTGAACCTCCAATCAAGGCCCCATCAACCTGTGAATATTTAAATATTTCTCCTAGATTTTGGGAACTAACTGAACCACCATAAAGAAAAGTAACTTTTTCAATATTTTTTGAATTTTTAATGAATTTATTTATAAAATCTTTTACCTCTTTAATTTCCTCTACCTTGGGAATCAAACCACTACCGATTGACCAAACGGGTTCGTAGGCAATTATGATTTCATCTAAATCTGAAGGCACACATTGTTTTAATTGTTGTTTTAGTATATTTAAATAATTTTTATTTTTTCTATCATTAGCTGATTCCCCAACACAAATTATAGGTTTGAGTCTTTCGAATAAAATCATATCAACTTTTTGTCTTATAATTTTATCTGTTTCAAAATGATATTGTCGTCTTTCAGAATGGCCGGCAATTATATATTTGCATCCAATTTTTTTAATCAATTTGATGCTTGTATCACCTGTAAAAGCTCCATGCGTGTAATAATGACAGTCCTGAGCACCTAATATCAGCTTACTTTCTTTTATTAAATTTGATACAAGAGGAAGTAAAAGAAATTGTGGACAAATTATATTTATTATAGAGCTGTCTTTACTTTTAATTTTTTTGAGTTTCTCCACTAGAACCTTTGCTTGAACAAAATTTAGATTCATTTTCCAATTTGAAACAATTAATTTAACTTGAGCCATAATTATGATATAGAATTAAAAAAAATAATATTATGCTTACAACTTTAAGAAACAGTTCAAAAAACTCAATACTAAAAATAATATTTGGAACTTTATTAACTGTTCTAATAGTTAGTTTTGGTATGTGGGGTACTGAGGATCTAGTCGGAGTTTCCCAAAAACAATCAACTGTAGCTTCAGTTGGTAAAATAAATATTTCTTCACAAGAATTTTATTCATTATACTCTAGGCAAACTGAAGAAATAAGGAAATTGTTAGGATCATCTTTAGATATTAAAAAATCTAGAGAGTTTGGATACGTAGATAGAGCATTAAGCTCACTTATTAACAGGGCATTATTTAATAATGAAGCATCGGAACTTGGGTTGTCAGTAAGCGATATTAATGTAAGAGATAAGATTCTTAAAGATGACGCCTTTAAAGATGATCTTGGACAATTTAGTGAACTAGTTTTCAGACAACTTATATCTGAATCAGGTTACACAGAAGATTCATATGTTGAAGGAACGCGTCAAGATTTAGCCAGAGAACAAATGGTCGAAACAATAAGTTCTAGTTTAACAATACCAAATATTATGAAAAAAAACCTGAGCACATATAACTTAGAAGAAAGAACCGTAGATTTTATTACTATTAAAATTGAAAATGAGCAATTTACAGAACCCAATGAGGCTGAAGCTAAAGACTATTATGAGAAAAATAAATCAAACTTCATGTCCAAAGAATATAGAAGTGCAGAAACTCTTCTTTTAGATGCAAATGAATATGCAAAGAAATCAACAGTAACTGAAGATGAAATACAGTTATTATACGAAGAGAGAAAAGAATTATTAGTTGAACCAGCACAAAGATACCTTCATCAAATAATTGTTGATTCCGAGTCTGATGCAAAGTTAATAAAAAATAAGGTTGATTTTAATAATTTTACTTCGATTGCAAAAGAAATGGCCAATCTATCTAATGAAGATATTAATTTAGGATGGAATACTAAAAATGATTTGCCTGACGAAATAGTTAATTCAGTATTCAACTTAAATAAAGGAGAAATATCCAAACCAATAGAAAGTTCATTTGGTTGGCATATTTTGAAAATAATAGATTCTAAAAAAAGAAAAGAAGTTACATACAAAGAAGTTAAAAATCAATTTGAAAATGAACTTCTTCTCGAGAAAGGTAAAGAAGCAGTATTTGACCTACAAGATGAACTTGAAGATTTGTTGGCTTCCGGAAATACTTTTGGAGAAATATCAAATATTTTAGGTGTTAAAATGATTATAGCAGATAAAATCGATAAAGATGGAAATACTGGTGACAAAAAAAATAACGAGTTTAAGGATGAGAGAATCTTGAGAACAATTTTTAACCAAAAATTAAATGAAGAAGGTAATATTATAGATATTGATAAAGATGAAGGGTTAGCCATCAGCATAGTTACTGATATTATTGAACCTCAACAATTAAATTTCAGTCAATCAAAAGAATCAGTAGTTGAGAAACTTATTTTTGATTTAAAAATAAAAAATGCATTTAAAAAAGCAGCAAAAATTAAAGAGAAAGTTGCTAATGGAGATAACTTTAGTGATTTAGCTAATTCTTTTAACCTTGAAATTAGAGGAGTTAAACCATTTACTAGAGTCCTTCCAGATTCCAGCGAACTTCCAATACCACTAATAAGCAAAATCTTTGATTCAAATATTGGTGATGTAAATATTGAAAAAAGAGGTTCTAACGAAATAATCGTTGCGCAAACTTCAGAAATCTTAAATACTCTTAGTAATGACCAAAATGAAATTAAAGAGTTTACGAAAAAAATTAAAGATGATTTGACTATCGATTTATTGGCACAGTTTTCTGAAGCATTGAGAAAGAAGTACAAAATCACAATCAATGATGACGTAATTGATCAATTAAATTAAAATGGATATCAACCAACCTGACTTTAAAATATTTCAAAAAAATTACATAGCTAATAAAAACCAGCTTTTATTTTTGTCATTTGCTGCAGATGTTCACACCCCAGTTTCAGCTTTAATAAAATTAAAAAAAGAAAAGTATACTTTTTTATTTGAATCTGTTGAAAAAGGTAGTCAAAAAGGGCGTTTTTCTGTAATTGGATTAAAACCCGATCTTATTTGGGAATGTAAAAATAATATTTGTAGATTTAAAAATTTAAATATTTCTTCCAAAAGTAAAATTTTAAAAAAGAACCCTCTTGATAGCTTAAAAGAATTATTAAATAGTAACAAACTTAATCTTCCAAAAATAATACCATCAATCTCTACCGGACTTTTTGGATATATGGGATACGAAATGATCCAGCATTTTGAAAACATCAATCTCAATAAAGAAAATAGACTGAATCTACCTGATTCGATTTTTATAAGGCCCTCAATTACCTTGGTTTTTGACAATGTAAATGATAAATTATTTGTCACAAAACTTGTTTCTAAAAATCAATTAAAACCCAAAGAATCATTTGAAAGAGCAAAAAAAGAAATTCATGATATTATTAATAAAATCAACAGACCAATTTCAAAAAAGAGTTTTAGCTCGTTACATATTAAAAATAAAATAAATATATTTAAAAATGTTAAATCTAATACGAATTATAATGAATTTAAAAAAATGGTTAATAAAGCAAAAAAATATATTTATGAAGGAGAAATTTTCCAAGTGGTTCTCTCAAGAATATTTAAAAAAAAAATACAAACAGATTCTCTTTCGATTTATAGAGCATTGAGATATCTTAATCCGTCACCTTATCTTTTTTTAATGAATTTTAAAAACTTTTCCATTGTTGGATCAAGTCCAGAAATATTAATTAAATTAAATAATAAAAAAGTGACCATAAGACCAATTGCAGGAACAAGAAAACGAGGTAAAACTTTCTTGGAGGATAAAAAACTTAAAAATGATTTAATCAATGACCCTAAGGAAATTTCAGAGCACCTTATGCTTCTAGATTTAGGTAGAAATGATTTAAGTAGAGTTACTAAACCTGGAACAGTAAATGTAACAGATAAAATGTATGTTGAATATTTTTCACATGTTATGCATATAGTTTCAAATATCGAAGGAATTATAGATGAAAATAAAAAGAAAACAGATGTTTTATTCAGTGGTTTTCCAGCTGGAACTGTCACTGGAGCTCCAAAAATTAGAGCAATCGAAATAATTGAAGAACTAGAAAAGCATAGAAGAAATGTATACGCTGGTTCTGTGGGTTACATTTCTGCTGATGGAAATATTGATACGTGTATTGCATTAAGAACAGCTGTGATTAAGGATAAATATATTTATATTCAATCAGGAGCTGGAATCGTGGCTGACAGTGTGCCAAAAAATGAATTTAAAGAAACAGAAAATAAAGCACTTGCATTATTAACTGCATGTGAAAAAGCTAGAAATTTTAAATAATGTTAATTTTAATTGATAATTACGATAGTTTTACTTATAACCTTGTCCATTATTTCCAAGAAATTGGAGAAAATGTTAAAGTATTTAGAAATGACGAAATTTTAGTTGAACATATTTTCAAATTGAACCCTAAATACCTTGTTATTTCTCCAGGTCCAAGCACTCCAAAAAACTCAGGTATTTGTATGGATCTAGTTAAAATTAACTCAAAGAGAAACAAAGTCATCCCAACATTAGGTGTTTGTCTAGGTCATCAAGTTATCGCAGAGTGTTTTAATTCTAGAGTTATTCAGAGTGGAGAACCTGTTCATGGAAAAGTAAGTAAAATCTTCTTCAAAAAATCAAAACTATTTAATGGAATGAACAATCCATTTAATGCCACTAGGTACCATTCTTTAATTGTAGATGAGAAAACAATAAAACCTGACCTTTTAATAACTGCAAAAACTGATCAAAATGTTATTATGGCATTAGAACATATTAAGTTACCAATATTTGGAGTCCAATTTCATCCCGAAAGTATTGCAACTGATCATGGGCATTTATTATTAAAAAATTTTCTGAATTGTTATAGAAATTAGTTTTAAGTTATATTTGACGTATTAAAATGGAAGAAAATAGAATCCTAGTAAATAAAATCCTGGATGCTTCAACACTAAGCGAATCCGAATCTAATTTATTAGCTGAAATTATAGTTAATCAAAAGATAGATAATTATCAAATTGTAAGTATTTTAACTTTATTGTATGTGAATGGGGAAAAGTTTGAAGAAATTTTTGCTTTTGTAAAAATAATTAGAAAAAAAATGAATAAAATTTTCCTTAATGGCTCTATTATGGACACTTGTGGGACAGGAGGAGACCATAAAAATAGTTTTAATTTCTCAACAGCAACCTCAATCGTGTTATCTGCATGCGATGTAAAAATTGCCAAACATGGAAATAGATCAATTACATCAAAATCAGGTAGTTTTGATTTACTAGAATCCCTAGGAATAAAAATTGATTTAGATCTAAGTAAAACAAAAGATTTTTTTAAAAAAAATGGTATTTGTTTTCTCTTTGCGCCCAAATACCACGCAATTCTAAAAAATTTTTCTGACATTAGAAAGTCACTTCCATTTAGAACTATTTTTAATCTCCTTGGACCCTTGTTAAATCCAGTCAAACTCGATTATCAACTTATGGGTGTTAGCAATGAAAAAAACTTAGAAACACATGCAAAATGTTTATCTAAATTAAAGTTAAAAAAGGCTTGGGTCGTATATAATCAAGATGGTTATGATGAACTAACAACAACATCAAAAAATTTATTTATAGAAATTAAAAATGGTGTAATAAAGAAAAAGAAAATATTAGACCCAAAAGAAATTGGTTTTAAACTACGAAAACAACATGAACTTAAAGGAGGTTCTGCAATCGAAAATTCGTTTTTAATAAAAAGAGTTTTTGAGGGTGAGACTGGCGCATTACGTGACAATATAATTCTCAATTCAGCAGCAGGGTTATTAATAAGTGAAAAAGTGAAAACTCTAGAACAAGGAATTAAAATTGTTGAAAGTAAAATTGATCAAGGTTTAGTCTCTGAAAAATTAATTTCATTGATCAATAAATAAAATGAATATTCTTGAAAAAATCTGCACGAAAAAATTTCATGAGATAGAGAAACAAAAGACATTTATTGATTATAAAAATAAAATTATTGAAAGCAAAAGAAGGGGCTTTTTACAACAACTAATAAAAGAAAATAATAAAAATTTTAACCTAATAGCTGAAATCAAAAAATTTTCTCCAAGTAAAGGAGAAATATGTAAAAAGTTTAATTTAAATCAAATTGCAACAGATTATGAAAGAGCTGGTGCCTCATGCCTTTCAATACTTACCGAAAAAGATTATTTCAAAGGAAATATAGAATATTTAAGTGAAGTAAGAAAAATTGTGGATATTCCCCTGTTAAGAAAGGATTTCATCATAGATGAGTGGCAAATTTATGAAAGTTATTATTTTGGAGCAGATTGTATTTTACTTATTCTTGCCATTTTAGACGATAAATATGCTAAAAAATTTTATGACACAGCTAGAGAATTAAATTTGGATGTCATAGTAGAAGTACATAATGATAAAGAGCTTCAAAGAGCAATAAAATTAAAATTTAATTGTATTGGAATAAATAATAGAAATCTTAAAACATTAAAAATTGATTTAAATACTTTTATTAGGTTGTCAAAAAAAATACCCAATGGTGTAATTAAAATTTGTGAAAGTGGTTTAACAAATAATAATCAACTCAGAAAACTTTGTAATAAAGGTGCTGATGGATTTCTAGTTGGTGAATATTTAATGGCCTCAGAAGATTTAAAAAGTAAAACTATGGAGTTAATAAGAAAATGAGTTTCACTCACATCAAAAAAAATAAAGAAGTTAAGATGGTTGATATTTCAAAAAAAACTAAAACTGAACGCGAGGCCCATGCATCTGCTAAAATAAAATTTACCAAGAAAACTTTCAAGAAAATTACTTTAGATGAAAGTCCTAAAGGCACCATATTCAATACAGCTATTTTAGCGGGTACAATAGCGGCGAAAAAAACTTATGAATTGATTCCTCTTTGTCACAACATTAATTTGTGTTCAATAAATATTAATTTTAAAGTTGATGAAGATAATTCATCTGTAGAAGTAAAAAGTGTTGTCAAAAGTAATACAACAACTGGAGTTGAAATGGAAGCACTTACTGCATGTTCAGTTGCTTGTCTAACAATTTATGATATGTGTAAAAGTTTTGATAAAAAAATTGTTATCAATGATATTAGGTTAGTATATAAAAGTGGTGGGAAATCAGGTGAATATATAGATGATAACATTTCTTCAGGCTCTTAAAATAATTTCAGAAAATGTTTTCAAATCAAAAAATTTAGAATTGGTTAAAACTGAAAACTCCTACAATAGAGTGCTTGCAAAAGATTACCATTCAAAAACAAATCATCCAAAATTTAATTTATCGGCAATGGATGGTGCTGTAATTTTTAAAAATGAAAAAAAAAAAAAATTAAAAATTATTGGAGAGTCAAAGGCTGGAGACATTATAGCAAAAAAAATTAATAATCAAGAATGTAGATTAGTTTACACTGGTGCCCCAGTATATGGAGATGATAAAAAAATAATTCCTAGAGAAAACTTTGAAATAAAAAATAATTATATTTACATAAATTCTCTTTCAAATGAAAACTTCATTAGAAAAAAAGGATCTGACTTTATTAAAAATAAAAAGTATCTCAGCAAAAAATCGATAATGAATATAAGATCCATTGCTTTGGCAAAGTCTATGAGGCATTATAATCTTAAAGTTATTAAGAAACCGAAAGTTGTTGTCATTTGTACCGGCGATGAAATTATTAAAAAGGGAGAAAAACCCAGTCAAGTTGAATCAACCAATAATATTTTTATCAAATATTTTGTCGATTTGTTCGGTGGAGAAATTATTAATATAGAGTTTTCAAAAGATAATAATTTTGATTTTACTAAAAGATTTAAATCCCACAAAGAATTTGATTTACTCATTACTAGCGGCGGTATTTCTAAGGGTAAATATGACATAGTTAAATCATCACTTGAAAAGTTTGGCTTAAAAATATTATTTGATAGGGTTGCAATTAAACCTGGCAAACCTACAACTTTTGGTACCTTTAACAAACATAAATTCTTTTTGGGATTACCAGGAAATCCAGTTTCATGTTTTATGTCTTTAATAAATTTTCTACCAACTTATATTAATTCATTTTATGGTTTAGATTTAATTAACTTTAAATATCAAAAGTTTTACTCCAAAAACTTTGTAGAGAAAAATAAAAATTTAACCTTATTTCAAAGGGTAATAATCAATAAAAATTCGTTTGAGGTCATTAAAAATCAAGATAGCTCAATGATTAACATGCTAAATATTTCTAATGGAATATTAATAAGAAGTCCTTTTTCAAAAGAAATTAAACCAAATGAACAACAAAAAATTCTAATTTTTGATGAAATAGAAAAGTAGAATATTAAAACTTGACATAATAGTAGAACTTATGTAGAACATTTATAATGTTAACGATAAAACAAAAAAAATTATTAGACTATATTAAGTCATATTATAATAAGAAAGAGTTATTTCCCACTTTTGATGAAATGAAAGATAATTTAAAAATAAAGTCAAAGTCAGGTATTTACAAACTACTTTCAAGCCTTGAAGAAAAGGGTTTTATTAAAAAAACACCCCACAAAGCACGAGCTCTTAAGTTAACAAATGTTAAAAATAATATTATCAATAATGACGAAACAGAGTTACCTTTTTTAGGACGAATTGCCGCTGGAAATCCTATCGAAGCAGTTACTGGAAGCTTTGAACAAATATCAGTCCCAAACTATTTAGTCAATAATAGAGATGAGCACTTTACACTCGAAGTTAATGGAGATTCAATGATTGATGAAGGAATTTTTGATGGTGATATAGTAGTAATCAGCAAAACTCAAGTTGCAACTAGTGGAGAAATTATTGTAGCACTTATAGATAATAATGAAGTAACATTAAAAAAATTTAGATCATTTAAAAATTCTATTGCACTTGAACCTGCAAATAAAAATTATAAGACTAGAATTTTTGGTGAAGGTAGAGTAAAAATACAAGGAAAACTAGTTGGTCTAATAAGAAAATTTAAGTAAATTTATAATTCAAAATCTATATGACTATTATTACTAGATTTGCACCCTCTCCTACTGGACCTTTACATCTTGGTGGAGCAAGGACAGCTCTTTTTAACTATCTTTATGCTAAGAAGAACAAAGGAAAATTTAAACTCAGGATAGAAGATACAGATAAGGATAGAAATACAAATGAATCAACAGATTCGATTATAAAAAGTCTAGATTGGCTCGGATTGAAAATTGATGATGATATAATTTACCAAAGCAATAATCTAAAAGAACATGTTTTAGTTGCCGAGTCGTTGTTATCTAATGGATTAGCCTACAAGTGCTTTCATGACAAAGAATATCTACAACAATTTAAATCTTCAAAAGAAAAATTTCATAGCGAATGGAGAAACAAACAGGACAATCTTCCTAAAAACAAAGATTATTGTATAAGAATAAAGTCACCAGCAAATAATAACCACATTCTAAATGACAAGATCCAAGGTAAAGTTCAAGTCAATGGAAATGAAATGGATGATTATATAATTATAAGGAGTGATGGCTCTCCTACGTTTCTGTTGTCATCAGCTATTGATGATTATAATATGAAGATAACTGATATTATTAGAGGTGACGATCACCTAACGAACTCATTTAGGCAAAAAATAATTTTTGACTTCCTAAATTATAAACCAAATTTTTCCCATATTTCTTTAATTCATAATGAAAATAATCAAAAAATGTCAAAAAGAGATAATTCCATCTCTATACTTGATTATAAAAAAAAAGGTTATCTTCCTGAAGCCATTATAAACTATTTAATAAGATTAGGATGGTCACAAGGCGATAAGGAAATATTTTCAATGGAATTTCTGAAAGATAATTTTGATTTAGACAGACTAGGGAAATCCCCTGCAAGGTTTGACGAAAAAAAACTTAACTATTTGAATAACTACTATATTAAACTAATGCAAAGTGATGAAATTCTTTTTTACTTAAAAGATAATTATAATAGCCTTATAAATATTGAGCTTTTCAATCAAAATGAGTTATATCAACTTATTGATTTATTTAAAGATAGAGCCTCATCACTTGAAGATATAATTTCTAATATCTCAAAACTTGGCCTAATAAAAAAAGATTTCAATGCTGAAGAAAAGGTTATTCTTAAAAATTTTGAAAAATATAAAAAAACATTAGTTGATAAACTTTCTGATATAATTGAATGGAATGAACAAAATATAGAAATTATTATTAAAGATGTCATTGAGTATCATAAAACAAACTTTAAATCCATTGCTCAACCTCTTAGATTATTAATAACAGGAAGTCTGTTTGGCCCATCTATATATAAAATTATTATGATTTTAGGAAATAAAAAAATAATTCAAAGAATAAATAGATAAAATTCACATCATGACAAAAAAAACATTAACCATCAAAGATAATACAAACGGTAAAACTTATGAGTTTGAAGTTAAGAAAGGATCTTGCGGTCCTTCTGTTGCAGACTTGTCTTCTTTTTATGAAAAAACTGGAATGTTTGTTTATGACCCCGGTTTTCAATCAACAGCTAGCTGCGAGTCAAAAATAACTTTTATAGATGGAGAAAAGGGAATTCTGCTTCATCGCGGTTATAAAATTGAAGATTTGGCTGAAAATTCAGATTATCCAGAAGTTTGTTATTTGTTATTAAATGGGGATCTACCTGATAAGAAAAACAAAAATAAGTTCATAGATATACTAACACATCATACTATGCTCCATGAACAGATATTACGTTTTTACAGCGGTTTTAGGAGAGATTCTCACCCAATGGCAGTTATGGTTGGTATTGTAGGTGCACTATCTTCATTTTATCCCGAAAAAACATATAATTTTTCGTCAAGTAAAGGAAAATGGGTAGCAGTTAGCCGTTTGTTAGCAAAACTACCAACAATGGCTGCTATGGCTTACAAATATTCTTTAGGACAACCATTTATATATCCAAAAAATAAATTGTCTTATAGTGAAAATTTTCTTCATATGCTTTTTTCAACACCTTGCGGAGAATACAAGCCCAGTAAAGCTAGTATAGACGCATTAGATAAGTTATTGATTCTGCATGCTGATCATGAGCAAAACGCATCAACATCGACAGTAAAGATTGCTGGGTCATCAGGTGCCAATCCATTTGCATGCGTAGCAGCTGGAGTTGCATCTTTGTGGGGACCTGCTCATGGTGGTGCAAACGAATCAGTTATAAGAATGTTAAATACTATAGGAAATGAAAAAAATATAAATGAATACATCAAAAAAGCTAAAGACAATAATGATCCATTTAGGTTAATGGGCTTTGGACATAGGGTATATAAAAACCATGATCCTAGAGCAAATGTATTAAGAAAATATTGTCATAATTTATTAAATGAAGTAGATAATTTTAATGTTCCTTTATTTAAATTAGCAACTACTCTTGAAGAAATTGCTTTAAATGATGAATATTTTATTAAAAAAAAACTTTATCCAAATGTAGATTTTTATTCTGGAATAATTCTTAAGGCACTCGGTCTTCCTGAATCAATGTTTACAGTAATTTTTGCTGTTGCAAGAACTGTAGGTTGGATCTCTCAATGGAAAGAAATGACAGAGAGTGAAAATAAAATTAGTAGACCAAGACAATTATATAATGGAAAACACAACAGAGCATTTATTAAGATTAAGGATAGAAAAATAATGAAAGAATTATTTCCTGAAAAAATAGATTAAACTCAAAGATCCAAGTCTTCTACTATCAATGCTGCGGGATTTTTATTATTAGATAACATTTTTTTAGAAAAATCTTTAAAGTATCGCAACTGATTTAACCGTAATTGATTCTTATTAATGTAGTTAGTGATACAAGTTATTAAGTTATGGTGATTAAATTTTTCAAATAAAAATTCTGGAACTATCTCTTTATTGTAAAAAATATTTATTATTGACGCATATTTAACTTTGACAAGAAATTTAATGAATAATTTAGTAAGCCAATGAGTTTCATAGAAGACTATAGTTGGAACCTTATAATTTACCAATTCCAATGTCACAGAGCCTGAGGCAGCAATGGCAACGTAGGAATTCATCATTATTTGATGTTTTTTTTTAATATTCGTCACAACTTCAATATTTTTTGATTTAGCAAAATATTCAAAAGTTTTTTTTTCATTTTGAAATGTTAATATATTAATCTTAAATTCTTTAAATAATTCACTAGAAGAAATAATTACATTTTTCAATTTTTTCATATTATTTTTTATTTCCACACTTCTAGAGCCAGGAAGAAAAGAAATATATTTTTTTGAATTACTTTTTTTCTTCTTATTAAAAAATATTTGATGCCCAACAAATTTTGTATCTAAACCAAATTTAGTGAAATATTTTGGTTCGAAATCAAATAAAGTAAACATTTTATCATACAGCTTTGAAAAAATTTTTGCTCTATAAGATTTCCATGCCCAAACAGTTGGGGCGACATAATGGATAAATTTTGTTTTTTTCCTCAAATTTTGCAGTCTTTTTACAATTCTATAACTAAAACTCGGTGAATCAATGGTTATAATAATTTGAGGCTCGCAATTATTGATCTTATCTTCGATAAATTTAATAAGTTTATAAAATTTGAAAATTCTTATTAAGACCTCATAGATTCCGATCGCATTAAATTTCTCTATAGGAACCCATGATTGAAGTCCGACTAATTTCATTTGTTCACCACCTATGCCAAATATTTCAACATTTCTCTTTTTCTTTAAATGTCTTATAAGTTGTGAACCCAAAAAGTCACCCGAGGGTTCTGTAGCTAAAATAACAATTTTCATAAATTAAATACCATATAAAAATATTCTTTTTTTATTACAATAATCTAAAATTCTATTTTTCTTTAAAAATAAAGTTTTATTTGCTGAATATGTTATTCCTGAAATACCAAATTTATTACAATTTTTTAAAGTGTTTATTCCAATAGTTGGTAAATCTGCTTTCAAACACTGCCTAATCTTAGCTAGTTTTATAAGCACACAGTTTTGTTTGAGATTTAAGTATGGGTATGAATCAATAATCATTCTATCAGTTCCCTGTGCAGCTTCAATTGCAATAACATTACCTTGTTGCATAATAATCGACTGTCCAATATCAAACTTTGACATATGATTTAAAATTAATTTTCCCTTTTTAATATCATCTAAGTTTATTTTTGTTAATTTTATTTCAGTTTGATTACCATAATTTAAAAAGTTTTCCGGTATAATTTTTCTTAAGTCTAATACTTTAAATCCAAATTTTTGAAGTTGTTCTACACAAAAGCTCAAAAGATTATTATCACCACCTTGTAAGAGGTGTTTTGTAAATTTTGGTATTAGTTTTAAAGAATTTAGATCAGGTTTGATATCTTTAAGACTTGGTCGTTTTATATTTCCAACCATCAAAATATTATTATAGCCTTTAGTCTTTAGTCTAAATAACTCCGAAATGACTTTTCCAAAATCAATTAATTTGTGTTCGTTTTTATAAATTACTTTTGAAACAGGGTTATTATTAAAAATTATGCAAAAATATTTAATTTTTTTTTTTTTAAGGCCCTCAATAACCTCCAAGGGTAAATCACCGCCGCCTGTCAATAATATAATTTTTTTCATTTTTAAAATTATGGCATAATGAATGATCTTCTAGTTTTAGCTTGAAGAAAGCTTATAATTTTTTTAATAGTATAGAACTTCAATTTTTGATTTTTTATCTTTTTGATACGATCTTCCAATGTATTTTCGTGACTAAAGAATATATATTTAAAAACTTTTCTCAATTGATTGATTTCATTTTTTTCATACCCATTTCTTCTTAAACCCACTAAATTTAAACCACCAAGCTTTGCTCTATTTCCCATTACAGTGGAAAATGGTATTACATCGGCAGTAACACCTGACATTCCACCAATCATTGAACCTTCACCAATCCTACTAAACTGATGAATTGCACTCAGTGCTCCTACAACAACATTATGCTCAACATTAACATGTCCGGCCAATGTAGAGTGATTAGCAAATATAACATTATCTCCAACTATGCAATCATGTGCAATGTGTGTACCTATCATTAGGAGACAATTTTTACCTATTTTGGTCAGAGAACCCCCTCCTTTAGTACCTAAATTTATGGTTACGTATTCTCTTATCTTGCAATTGTCATCAATTAAAATCTTAGTTTTTTCTCCTTTATATTTCAAGTCCTGAGGCACAGAACCAATTGAAACAAAGGGAAAAATTTCAATATTTTTGTTTATTTGAACATTCCCATTAATTACAACATGACTATGAATTATACTGTTATCACCAATAGAAACATTTGGACCTATATGGCAAAATGAACCAATTTTTACATTTTTACCTAATTTAGATTTTTGGTGAATAATAGAATTAGAATTCATGATTTCTTATAAATCAATAAAGGGGTAAGAACAAATAATAAATAATTACAAATTATTACAAAAATTACGATGCAGAATTAACAATTGCAGAAACCTCAGCTTCAGCAACTAGTTGTTTATTTACATATGAAGTACATTTAAATTTCCATATATTTTTAACATTCTGTTTTTTTACTACTTTATGAAACAAAGTATCTCCAGGACAAACTGGTTTTCTAAATTTTGCTTTATCAACAGTAAGTAAAAATACTGAAATATTTTCTTGATTTTTCTTTAAGCTAAACATAACCAAAGTCCCGGCTGATTGCGCCATTGATTCAATTATTAATGCACCTGGCATTACGGACATTGATTCAAAATGTCCTTGGAAAAAATTTTCGTTGAAAGTTACATTTTTAACACCTGTAGCACTTTCTTTAGGAATAATTTCTATTAACTTATCGATTAATAATAGTGGATATCTATGTGGAATTAATTTTTTAATTTCCTCTATATTTAGTTCAGTTTTTTTTGTCATTCTTTCTAAGGTTCTTTAAAATTATAGTATTTCTATGCCAGTCTAGAATTTTTTCAGATGGGTAGCCAGCAACTGTATTATTATCTTCAATATTTTTCATTACACCTGATTTTGCAGCAATCTTGACATTATTCCCAATTGTGAGGTGACCACTGATTCCTACTTGACCGCCAATCATAACATCATCACCTATCATTGTGCTTCCAGATATTCCAGTCATTGCGGCAATTATACATCTTTTTCCTAATTTTACATTATGACCTAAATGAACAATATTATCAATCATACAGTAATCATCTATAACTGTATCACCTATAGACCCCCTGTCTACTGTTGAATTTGCGCCAATTTCTACACAGTTACCAATAATAACTCTACCTAATTGTGGAATTTTTTTAAATAAATTTTTATTCATTACAAAACCAAAACCTTCACTTCCTAATTTTACTCCCTGATATATTTTAACATCTTCTCCTATTTTTGAAAAATAAATTGATACATTATCCCCTATCAAGCAATTTTTACCAATTATAACTCCGGGACCAATAATTGAGTTATGTCCGATTTCACAATTCTTCCCAATTGTTGCATTTTTATGAATAAAAGAACTATCAGATACTTTAATAGATTTATCAATATTATTAATTTTGTCATTTTCAGAAAAAAAAAATTTAGGGTAGATGGATTCAGGATAAAACAAGGAAGCTACCTTTGCCATTTCAAAATGCGGATTACTGGAAATTAGAATATTTTTATTATCTTTGGGGACAAAACATTTAGTAATAATAAATGCTCCTGCTTTAGATTGGAGATAAGATTCCTTGTATTTTTCAGAAATAAAACAAATTTCTTTTTGCTTCGCAGTCTCCGCAGGTGCAATGTCGTATATTATCTTATCTTTGTCACCAATAAATTCACATTGGATGAACTCAGAGATTTTACCAAGGTTATACGGACCTTTATTATTGTAAAATGAACTATCGACCAAACTACATAAATCCAAAAATTTACTTATCTAATGATATCTTTGGTAAGACTTTATTCAATTCTAAAATAGCATCATCAGTAAGATCAATATCTTTGCCGACGAGAATAACCTGACTTTTGGCAAGTACGAGATTTAATTTTTTCTTATTTGCAATAATTGATAACACATCAACAAGAGCGCCTTGAATTTTGTTTGTGGATCTTTCAAAAGAAACTTCAAACTTTTGTGCATCTTTAGCTTGTCTACCTTTGAGATCATTAATTTTTTTTCCAAGAATTTTAACCTTTTCAGCATAAGCCTCTTTAGATAAAATATTTTTTTGTTTTAAAAGTTCACTTTCTTCATCTCTTATTATATCCTCTTGTTTTGTAAAAGTATTTCTATGTTTTCTTCTCACATCTTCGAATTGATCAACTAAACTTTGGTATGCTTTGGATTGTGCAAGAATTTTTTTCATGTCGACGACTCCAATATTAGAACTCTTATTATTATTTGAAGCATTGCTTGTATCTTTCTTTTCTTGAGCATTTAAGCTGCAAGTAAAAAAAACTAAACCGAGTAGTAGTAAGTATTTTTTCATATTTCTCCTTATTTATCTAATATGTTGTACCAAAACTAAATCTAAAAATCTCTTTTTTATCATAATTTTCTT
>MDTB01076727.1_pt1 | contig 37552 bp, 28 predicted proteins | sample 811161 | NCBI WGS metagenome assembly MDTB01 (sample SAMN05326650, study PRJNA326480) | marine metagenome | isolation source: seawater | place: Mediterranean Sea | collected 2009 | reverse complement strand
TTAAGCAAGTGAATTGCATTATGCCTGACCGCTATGGCAGAATTAGGAAGAGCGTGCGGAGGGAAAGAAATTGATAGAGACGGATTATGAGGTGCTTGTCATTGGCGCTGGCGTTGCCGGCATTTGCCAGATAAAGAAACTTCAAGAAAATGGTATCAAATCGTTGGTGCTCGAAGCTAGCGGGGGCTTGGGCGGCACATGGTATAATAACCGCTATCCCGGATGCCGGTTTGACAGCGAAAGCTACACATATGGCTATGCGTTCTCGCGCGACTTGCTGGATAGCTGGCATTGGAAAGAGCTGTTCTCGCCGCAACCGGAAAATCTCAAATATCTGAATTTCGTGGCCGACAAGTTCGACCTGCACAAACACATACGCCTTAACGCGGCAGTCGAAGCTATGTGTTGGAACGAGGCGCAGCGCCAATGGTCGGTTACCTTGGCGAGCGGGGAGGTTTTGACCAGCCAGTTCGTGATTACATGTACTGGTGCGCTGGGCGTGCCGACATTGCCCTCATATCCGGGCATGGATGACTTCGAGGGGCCTAGTTTTCACAGCTATAACTGGCCGCATACGCCGCTCGATCTAGCCGGTAAACGGGTCGGCGTAATTGGCACGGGCGCGAGCGGCATTCAGATTATCGCCGACATTGCCGACGAGGTTGGCGCGCTGACTGTGTTCCAGCGCCGACCAAATTGGAGCGTGCCGCTTAACAATCGTGAGATTTCCGAAGCGGAAATGGCCGATATTCGCCGCCGCTATGATGCGATTTTTGCGACCTGCGCAAAAAGCAATGGTGGCTTTGACCACCTGCCCGATCGTCGTGGCTATGAAACGGTTAGCGTGGCCGAGCGTCGTGCGCTGTGGGATAGTTTATATGACGCGCCAGGCTTTGCGCTGTTACTGGCGAACTTCCCCGAGACGTTTTTGGACGCCCGCGCCAATCGTGATTTGTCAGATTATGTTGCCGAGCGTATTCGCGCGCGCGTGCATGACCCTGATGTGGCCGATCGCCTGATTCCCAAAGATCATGGCTTCGGTATGCGCCGCATGCCGATGGAGACGGGCTATTTTGAGGCGTATAATCGCGACAATGTTGAGTTGGTTAGCCTTCTGGAGACGCCGATCGAGCGGGTGACGCCGACTGGTGTGGAGACCAGCGCGGCGAATTATGATTTCGATGTTCTCGTCTACGCGACTGGGTTCGACGTTATGACGGGTGCTTTCGACAAAATCGATATTAAGGGTGTCGATGGCGACCGGCTGAAAGATAAATGGATCGGTAGCCCAACGACATATCTGGGCATTATGGTGCATCGTTTTCCCAACATGTTGATGGTCGCGGGGCCGCAAAGCGTATCCGGCTCAACCAATTATCCGCGTGCTATTGAGGTGAGTGTTGACTGGGTGACCGGATTGTTGACCCATGCGCGCGCGACCGGCGTGTCGCGGATAGAAGCGCAATCGGCGGCTGAAACTGAGTGGACCAAAGAAGTTATCGAAATGCAGGAGAACATGCCGTTCAGCAAAGTGAAAAGCTGGTTCACCGGCTACAATTCAAACATTCACGCCAGAGATGCCGCGCCGCGCTATGTCGCCTATTGGGGCGGTGCGCCGCGCTACACCAAAATTCTCAACAAGGTTTCGTCGGAAGGTTTCGCTGATATTCAAATGGATTAACACGCGCTTACTGGCGCAAATTCTGAATTGACGAGCAATAAGAGAATTGAATAGGCTACGGCGATTAGATTTTTAGTCGTGTGTATGTGTCAATGACCCTTGAAAATGCCCAAGATTTGACAAGCTTTGCCTTGCCCGTTTTCGCTGTATTGATTGTCGCTGAATTTATGCTTTCTGTCTGGCGTAAGCAAAAGGCCTATGACTGGGCAGATTTCGCCGGAAGCATGTCACAATTGGCTGGTAATATTGTGATGCAGTTAATGGTGCGGGGCGCGCTTTTGAGCTTTAATTTTTGGCTCTATCAGTATCGCCCGTTCACAGTCCCGATCGAGTTGCCTTTTCTCATTTTGCTCGCTGTGGTGCTGGACTTCCAGTTTTACTGGTACCACCGCGCTTCGCATCGCATACGCTTACTTTGGGCCATACATGTGTCGCACCATTCGAGCGAGCATATGAATTTTGGCACCGCGCTGCGCCAATCTTGGTTTGGCCCTCTATCGCGTCCGCTATTTTACTGGCCGATACCGCTTCTGGGGTTCCATCCGCTTGCCATAGCCGCGGTTGGGGGGCTGCTAACGATTTACGGGTTCTGGACACACACCAAACAGGTGCGCGACATTGGCATGCTTGGCAAGGTGTTTGTCTCGCCAGCACATCACCGCGTGCACCATGGCAGCAATGAACTCTATATCGATAAAAATTACGGCAATTTCCTGATTATTTGGGACCGACTATTCGGCACATATCAAGACGAGACCGAGACAGTGCGATACGGGCTGGTGCAAAATATCAAAACCTACAACCCATTTAAAATCGCAACACACGAGTTTGCCGACATCATCCGTGATGTACGCAATTTGCGCGGACGCAAGCTTTCGCGCGTACTTTTCGGCCCACCAGATATAGCGTCCTAATTGGTGACAACCAGATCGACCCGAAACGGATCCGCCGCATTTGTGGCGAGCGCGCTGGATGCTGGATAGGTAATATTGTGCGGAACGGCAATGTCAGTGTTGAAAAGCAATTCTTTTGGTACGAAACATATTACGCGACATGAACTAACTCCCTGTCGCCACTAACGCATCTTTGCTTCTGTAACTACAGCGGCTTGCTTCTGCTCACAGATAATAGGCGGAAATGGCTGGCCAGCGTGCGTTCCATGGCGCGGCTTGCTCCAGTTCATACGCCAAATGCAGCAGCGTGGCATCGTCGCCGGTCGGTGCTGCGAACTGGCTTCCAATTGGCAGGCCTTCCGTGCTCGTAAATAGAGGCAAACTAATAGCTGGATTGCCCGCGACATTATATTGCGGGGTATACGGCACATAATCGAGCACGCTGTCATATAATTCATCGAATGATTTGGCGCTGTCTTGCGTACCAATGAGTAAAGGTGGGCGGCTCAAAACTGGTGTGAGCAAGACATCGTAATCCTCGAAAAAGGCAGTGTAGGCGGCTTCAACTTGGGCGCTGTAGGCGACAGCTTTTTTCATGACATCGGGGTCTTTGGCGCGGTTCTTCTCGAACATGTCAGCGAGGCCGAGCGTCCATGGCTCAAGCATTTTCTGCGGACCTACCCAGCGTCCCTGCATCAGACCGATAAGCCGTGCATTTTCGACAACCAGGTGAGCGCCCGCTGCCCAGATGTTCAAAAAATGAAACAGAAATTCGGGACCGACAATATCTTGCGTGAGGGTGTCGACATCGTGACCCAGATCAGCGCACAGCGCCGCCGCTTTGCGTGTCGCTGCGGCCACATCTGGAGCAGGTTCCGTGCCGGTAACAGTGCGGGTGCTGAAGGCTATTTTCAGCCGTTTTTTCGATGGGCCATCAACAAAACCTGTCGGCGGTAGTGGTGCATCCGGGCCCTTGTTTTCAGACGCATTCAATATCTGGGCCGTGTCCCGCACCGAGCGGCTGACTGCCAGGCGCACGACAATATCGACGTCGCCGGGTGTTGGTTGTTTTATGAATAACCGTCCCCGGCTCGGTTTCAGACCTACCAAACCGTTCACGGAAGCGGGAATGCGGATCGAGCCGCCGCCATCGGATGCATGGGCGAAGGGCACCAGACCAGCCGCAACTGCTGCCGGGGCTCCACCTGAACTGCCGCCGGTATGGTGAGCTGTATTATACGGATTACGAGCGGCACCGAGCAGCTGCGATTCGGTGGTTGAGATGAAACCAAACTCTGGTGTATTGGTTTTCCCAATAATCACCAAGCCGGCCTGCTTAGCGCGCTCCACGCTGCCATTGTCCATATTGGCAATATTGTTTTGGAATAGCTTCGAGCCAAATGTCAGCGGCGCACCGTCAAGCTCTGATAGGTCTTTGATGAGATAGGGTACCCCTTGGAACGGACCATCGGGCAGGGGAGCTTGCGCCGCGGCGCGGCCTTTGTCGTAAAGCTTGTGTACAACAGCGTTCAAAATCGGGTTGATCCTTTCGATGCGCCGGATAGCGGCCTCGACCAGTTCGAGTGAACTAACCTGACCGGTGCGGACCAGCGCGGCCTGACCCATACCGTCATAACTAACAAACTCGTCGGTCATGGCTTGGCTGGTTCGCATTGACATGGCGGTGAGTGCAAGCGTGCTCGACCCCAGCAAAAATTCTCTTCTTTTCATTATTCCCTCCCTTTTTGCTAATCCTAAGCAAGAATAGCGCATGGGAGAAATGTGTAAATGATGTGCGTATGAAGTTGGTGCTTGCGATTGCCTATATGTCGCTGGCTTCTTCTTCAAGCTGACGGCGGAATTTTTTGCGTTCGTGTTCCAGCAGATATTTCTTTCGCAGGCGCAGGCTTTGCGGTGTTACCTCAAGCAATTCGTCGCTGTCGATATAGGCCATCATATCTTCAAGCGACATACGCCGTGGCGGCACAAGTGTTACCGCTTCATCCGCGCCAGATGCGCGCACATTGGTAAGTTTCTTGCCTTTTAGCACGTTGATTTCGAGGTCATTATCGCGGCTGTGCTCGCCAACAATCATGCCCTGATACACGGGCATTTGGGGGTCAATAAACATCACGCCCCGGTCTTGCAGATTGAAAATCGCATAGGCTACGGCAGTGCCGGTTTCAGACGCAATGAGCGCGCCATTGCGCCGGCCCGGAATGTCGCCGCAATATGGACCATAATTATTGAACACACGGTTTAAAACACCCGTGCCACGCGTGTCAGTCAAGAAGCGGCTGGGATAGCCGATGAGCCCACGAGACGGTGCGTGAAAAACAAGCCGGGTTTTGCCCGCACCCGCCGCACGCATATCGCGCATGGTGGCTTTTCGCTTGTTAAGCGCATCGACCACCGAGCTTGCATATTCCTCGTCGACATCAATAGTCACCTCTTCGATCGGCTCAAGGCGTTCGTCGTTTTCTACGCGCACCAGAACACGGGGGCGCGAGACGTTCATCTCAAACCCTTCACGGCGCATGGTCTCGATCAAGACGCCGAGCTGCAATTCACCGCGTCCGCCTATCTCGAAAGCGTCTTTGTTGGCGCTTTCGTTAAAGGTGATCGCAACATTTGTCTCGGCTTCGGCCAACAGGCGTTCGCGGATGACGGTCGAAGTAACTTTCTTACCTTCCTTGCCAGCAAAGGGGCTGTCATTAACCGTAATTGTGACTGACATGGTTGGGGGGTCAACGGGGGTTGATTCGAGCGCTTGTGTAACTTGCGGATCGCAGATCGTATCGGCCACGGATGCTTTTGTTAGGCCCGCAATGCAAATGAGGTCGCCCGCTTGCACCGCCTCTACCGCCACGCGCTCTGTGCCTTCAAAGCGCAATAGTTTGGTCAGGCGTCCGGTTTCGATCTGGTCGCCCGCCAGATTTATCGCTTTTACCGGCTCATTAACTTTGGCTGTGCCTTGTATCACCCGCCCGGTAAGGCAACGGCCAATATAGGGGTCGCTATCCAGCAATGTTGCGAGCATGGCAAAAGGTTTATCGGGTTCAACTTGTGGTGTCGGCACATGCGTCAGAACGGTGTCGAGCAGCGGGTGCAGATTATCGCGGGCATGGTCAAGCTCGGTGACGCACCAACCGTCGCGGCCGGAGGCGTAAAGAATAGGGAAGTCCAGCTGTTCATCGCTGGCATCTAGCGAGACAAATAGATCGAACACTTCGTCTACCACAGCATCGGGGCGCCCGTCGGGGCGGTCGATTTTATTAATCACCACAATCGGACCTAGGCCCTGTTTTAGTGCCTTGCCCAGTACAAATTTTGTCTGCGGCATTGGCCCTTCGGCAGCGTCGGTAAGCAAAATTACACCATCTGCCATGCCCAATACGTGCTCGACCTCACCACCGAAATCCGCGTGACCTGGCGTATCAATGATATTAATGCGGGTGTCTTTCCAGACAACAGATGTCGGTTTCGCCAAAATCGTGATGCCGCGTTCTTTTTCCAGATCACCGGAGTCCATTAGGCGTTCTTCGACGTGTTGGTTTTCACGGAACAAGCCGGTTTGCTTCATGATCGAGTCGATGAGCGTCGTCTTGCCATGGTCAACGTGCGCGATAATCGCAATATTACGGAGCATAGGAGCCACTTTTTCGGGAGTTAATAAATTGTTATTATAGGCTTCTATAGGCTTACGGCGTGTAAGCAAAGGGATAATTGGCACGAAATAACAACGCCGTGGGCCTTTTTGCAACGCGCCACCGCCCAGCGCGATTTTTGACGCGCGCAGCGCGCCCGCTTTACCTCCCTCTTGCCGAAAATATTGCAGGTGGATAGTATTTACGCCTTGGTTATGTGGGGGAAAATAAGATGAGCGCAGTTTACAATCATATGGATCCATTTCTGAGCGATGATGATGCGACCGCCATGCTGCGGTTGGCTGAAAGCCTAGAAAGTTTTGGAACATATGCCGATGAAGCGTCGAGCGAGGGACTTGGCGAGAAACTTCCTCAGCGATTTGATGCAGCACTTAATTATGCCGAGCGCGGGATTGAAGGCACCGGCAATACGGATGATTTCAAAACGGCGACGCACCGGACGAATTATTTTCGGGAGACCTATGCGTATGGTGACGATGTGCGTGCGTCGGGCATTGCGCCTTTTATGCAGCAGCCCGATTTGCAGGACCTGGCGCGTAAAGTGTCGGGGCGCGAAGTTATTGTGCCAGCCATTGTTTATGCGAATTTGCTAATCCCCGGGCAAGAGCTTGCCGTTCATACGGATGTACCCGAATTCCGTGGGGCCAACCGCAAAGTGCTGCCACAATGGTTGCTTGTCGTCATGCTGCATTCGGGGTTGTTTGATGCGTGGCGTATTCCCATCGCGACATGCGTGTCTTGGTTTGGCAAGGCCAAGGGCGGCGCGTTCACTTTTTTCCCGCATGGACCAAACGCCCAACGCGAGGCCATTCCTGCTGCACATAACTCGGCTATAATCATTGATACAGATCAGGTGTTTCACGGCGTCGAGCGTGTAAGCCAAAAACAGATTGCTCTGCCGCCAATTGAAAAAACCGCGCGCCTGCATTTTATGGGCGACGATGTTTGGCAGTTGCGCGATGGCGACGCGGTGCTGGGCGATTATAATTGGTCTGAAATTCGCTATTCGATTTCGTGGAAAGCATATTGTTTTACAGATGCCGCAGAACGCGACCTGTGGGCGGCGGGGGCCGATGACCTGTCGGTCGATTTCATCGTTACACGGCTCGAAGAGGCGATGCGCGCGCAAGGCGTGCTGCACGGTGATCGGCCAGAGCCTACGGCCTTTGCCCGCCTGCTGGTCGACCATTTTGTGCGTTTCCCTGCAATCGATGGCGCTGCGGCTTAGTTAGCCTCTTAGATAGGATACACGACATGTCTTTGCGCGAAACTGAAAACGAAGTCCGGGTCGATAGCGATATAAATTTTGACCCCGACGCCTTGCGCGAAAAATATAAAGCCGAGCGGGATAAACGCATCCGCTCTGACGGTAATGATCAGTATCGCGAAGTCGTCGGCGATTTTGCTTATTTTGTCGACGACCCATATATCGATGCGGCCCTGCAACGTGGGCCGATTGATGACGCGGTAGATGTCGTGATTATTGGCGGCGGTTTTGGTGGGATGCTGGCGGCTGCACGCCTGCGCGACGCTGGTATTGATGATTTCAGGATTATCGAAAAAGGCGGCAATTTTGGCGGCACATGGTATTGGAACCGCTATCCTGGCGCGTCGTGCGATATCGAATCCTATGTTTATTTTCCCCTGCTTGAAAAAACTAAATTCGCGCCGCAACAAAAATACACAAATGCTGCCGAGACGCTAAATTACTGCCATGTGATTGCCGAGAAATACAATCTGTATTCAAACGCTCTGATGCAGACAGAAGTCACCGGCACTGAATGGAACGAAGATATCCAGCGCTGGCTGGTGGCAACGGACCGGGGCGACGCAATTAAGGCGCGGTTTGTCGTGCATTCAAATGGACCGCTTAACCGGCCGAAACTGCCAGCGATTTCGGGCATCACCAAATTTAAGGGGCACACCTTTCACACGAGCCGCTGGGATTATGGGTATACGGGCGGCAATTCGGATGGCGGATTAGATGGGCTGAAAGATAAACGCGTCGCCGTGATCGGCACAGGCGCAACCGCGGTGCAATGCGTACCGCATCTGGGGGCTTCGGCGGCGGAACTTTTTGTTTTCCAGCGCACGCCATCATCGATTGATGTGCGCAATAACCAGCCGACGGATCCCGAATGGATGGCTTCGCAAAAACCGGGGTGGCACGAGGAGCGTCGGCGCAATTTCGAATCATTATTGGCCGGTGTGCCGGTAAAGAAAGACCTTGTTGATGACGGATGGACTGAAGCCTTCCGTCTATTGTTCGGTAGCCTGCGCAGCAAAGCGCCTTCAAAGCTTCGGCTTACCTATTGGGCTTTGACGGCGCTGGGCAAGCGCGATTTCTACCGCCAGGGTGCGAAAAAATATCTCACGGCCAAAGCCCTGGATTACATGCATTTCGAACAGGAAATGGAGATGGCTGACTTTCGTAAAATGGAAGCCATTCGTTCGCGGGTCGATCAATTGGTCGAGGACGGCAATACCGCCGAGGCCTTGAAACCTTATTATCGTCAGTTTTGCAAACGCCCGTGTTTCCACGATGAATATCTGCAGTCGTTTAACCGACCGAATGTGTCGTTGGTAGATACGGGTGGGCGCGGCGTCGATGAAATCAATGAGCGCGGTATTGTTTTCGACGGCAAAACCTATGAGGTCGATTGCATTATTTTCGCGACCGGATTTGAGGTGGGTACGGATTATGCGCGCCGCGCGGGGTATCAAATTCACGGGGCTGAGGGTCAGTCAATCTCAGATAAATGGGCCGATGGCATTTCGACGCTTCACGGCATGCACGCGAAAAATTTCCCCAACACGTTTTTCTTTGGGCCAATGCAGTCCGCGTTTACCGCAACCTATACCTACGCGCTGGACGAGCAGAGTATCCATCTCGCCTATATTCTGAAAACGGCCATGGCGCGCGGGGCAACGCGCATTGAGGCCAATGAAGCAGCAGAGAAAAAATGGGTCGAAACAATTATCGAGAAGGCCCGTCAGACGGAAACTTTTCAAGAGCAATGCACGCCCGGTTATTACAATAATGAAGGGCATGTGAACCGCCTGCGCCAGAACACATTTTATGGTGGTGGGCCGATCGAGTTTTTTGACCTGATGAAAAAATGGCGATCGAACAGCAAACTCGTAGGATTGGACATATCCTGACGCGAACGTCGTTTCGACTTAATCACCGGACATTTATTGTCCGCACGCCTAAACGCCAATTGAACGGAGCCAGCCGATGACGCATTATCCAGCCCTTTTCTCACCTTTTACCTTGAACGGTCTGGAAATTCCAAACCGCATTGTGATGGCACCCATGACCCGCAGCCACTCGCCCGGTGGCCATCCGACAGATGATGTAGCCACCTATTATCGCCGCCGCACCGAAGGCGGCGTAGGGCTTATCATCACCGAGGGGACGACGATTGATCACCCCTCGGCAAGCATGGATGACAAAATTCCAGACTTTCATACGCCTGAAGCGCTTGCTGGCTGGAAGCGGGTTGCCGATGAGGTGCACGAAGCGGGTGGGCTGATTATGCCGCAGCTTTGGCATACAGGCTCGATGCGCCGCGAGGGAACCGGCCTAGCGCCCGATGCACGCACCGTATCGCCGTCCGGCCTGAAATATCCCGGCAAGGAAATTGGTGTGGCGCTGACAAAAGATGATGTGTCCGACATTGCCGATGCGTTTGCCAAAGGCACGGTTGCCGCGCGCGAGGCAGGGTTTGATGGTGTTCAGTTTCATGGTGCCCATGGCTATCTCATCGACACGTTTTTTTGGGAAGGCACGAATGTGCGCGACGATGAATATGGCGGGGTGCTTGAGGAGCGCACGGCGTTTGCTGTCGAAATTATCGAAAAAGCGCGCCGGGAAGTGGGCAAGGACTATCCGCTCATCATTCGGCTGTCGCAATGGAAGCAGCAAGATTTCGAGCATAAAATGGCGACCGATCCTGACAAGTTGTTGGCGTTCTTGAAACCAATGGTCGATGCGGGCATTGATTGTTTTGATTGCTCGACACGGCGCTTTTGGGAGCCGGAGTTTGAAGGTTCGGACCTGAATTTTGCTGGCTGGACTAAAAAGTTGACCGGCTTGCCGACAATTACCGTCGGCTCAGTGGGGCTGACCGGCGAGTTTGTTGCTGGCATGGGGGGCGAAAGCTCCGAGGCTGCACCCATTGACGGGCTTGTGACACGGTTGGAGAACGACGAGTTCGATCTTGTCGGTGTGGGGCGGGCTTTGCTCACCGATCCCGAATGGGCCAATAAAGTTCGCCACGGTCGGTTTGAAGAGCTTATGGCGTTTGAGCGCGAACACATGTTAAGCCTGACATAAGGTATACTCCATATTGCGCGTAGGCGCGCGCGATGACACATTTGCGGGAGAGCAAAACGATGCGTGCACTATCCAGTCTTTTGTTGCCGGTTATTGTTGTAGCTATCATCGCTTTTGGCTGGGCATTGCTCCAGTCTGCTGAAGAAAACCGCGCGGCAATGCTGTCGGCGGCGATGACCCCTGATGTTGAACTTTCGCCCTGGGATGGGTTGACGGGCGAAGAAATTGCTAGTGTTGCGCGCGCGGTTAAGGCGCGCCATGGCGACGGGGTTATCTTTAACCGTATCAGTCTACGGCAACCTGAAAAAGCCACGGCGCTTGCATGGGAAAAAGGCCAGACATCCTCGCGCGAAGCCGAAATCACATTCCGCGTTGCGGGCCAGTCATATATCACCAATTTCGATATCGCTTCGGGTACGCTTGCGCCGTCAAACCTGATGCGCGGCGGCCAGCCGATGCTATCGGGCGATGGCGAATTATTTCCGCTGGTGGAGAAGCTGAACCAAGCTGAAGAGCTAACAAGCATTCTCGAAACCCGAGGCGTCGCCAAGGGCGATGGCTTGTGTCTACCGCGGACAATCGGTCGGTTCTTCGCCGACAAAGTTGACGTGCGTACGGCCCGCGCCGTGCGGCTCGATTGCTTTAATATCGCTAGCACAGCTGGACTTGGTATTTTGCCATCAACCAATGTTTTTGCGAGACCCATTGAAGGCATCAGCGTGCTTTATAATATTGATACCGACGAAATTATCGAAATTACCGACAGCTATGCCGGACGGGAATTCCCCCCACATGATGTGGCTGCAGATGAATATCATTCGGGTGCCCTGGAGACGCGTGCTGCTGTTAAGCCGGTGAAACTGACGCGCCCTCATGGGCAAAATTTTAGCATAAACGGGAGCCTGATTGACTGGCAGGGCTGGCAATTCCGGCTGCGCTTTGACGTGCGCCAGGGCACGGTGCTTAACCGCGTCGGCCATCAAACGGCTGAAGGGTTCCGCTCGGTCGCCTATGAAATTGCGATGTCGGAAATGTTCGTGCCGTATCATGATCCTGATGACCATTGGTTCTATCGCGCCTATTTTGACATGGGCGAATATGGCTTTGGGAATCTGGCAACGGAATTGAAAGGCGCAGATTGCCCGGCCCATGCGGTGTTTCAGGACGTGACGTTGCATTTGTCCGATGGCTCACCTTTTAAAGCGCCGCGGCGGGTGTGCATTTTCGAACATGATCCGGGCTATCCTGCCTGGCGCCATCACGAGTCATTATTTGATGCCATTCCGGGGATAGATAATCACCAGTCGCGCACTGCAACCGAACTAGTTGTGCGGATGGTCGCGGTTATCGGTAATTATGATTATTTCCAAGACTACGTGTTCCAGCAGGATGGGCGCTTGCGCATCCGGTTGATTTCAACCGGCGTGGACGCGGTCAAAGCGGTCTTTTCAGAGACGCTGGCAGACCCGCGCGCGGTAGATGAAACACGCACTGGCACGCTTGTCGCGCCGAACCGTCTGGCTGTGAACCATGACCATTTCTTCAGCTATCGCATTGATATGGATGTCGACGGCCAGGCAAATAATTTCTCGCGGTTGCGTTTGCGGCCCGTGGCCCAGCCAGATACCGCACCGCGGCGCGGCATTTGGGGTGTCTCGCCTGAGCGCGTGAGGACCGAGCGTCAGGCTCAAACTGCAATGGACACCAGCAAGCCAGCACTCTTGGTGTTTGCCAGCGAAGACAAAAATAATGCGATGGGGTATCCAAGTGCCTATCAGGTGATGACGCCGAATGTGAAACCGCTGGTTTCGGCTCTCGATGCAACTTTCCAACGCGCGTATTTTGTCCGCAATAATCTTTGGGTAACGCGCTATAAGCGCGACGAAATTTTCGCAGCCGGTCTTCCCGTCTATCAATCAGCGTCATGGCTGGGGCTACCCGAATATATTTTCGATAATGAGAACCTTGAAAATCAGGACCTCGTTGCTTGGGTAACGGTCGGGTTTCATCACGTACCCATGGCCGAAGACTGGCCGGTCATGCCGTCTAAAGTTGATGAAATCGTTTTGAAGCCTCGCAATTATTTTGACCGCAATCCCGCGATTGATCTGCCAAACTGACGCCATACTCTTGGGCGCGGTGATGGATTTGTCGCATTGCCCAGCGGCAAAACTATTCTAAATCTGAAGCATCGGGCCATGAATGGGTAAGCGATGCATGAAGAAATTGTAATTGTGTGGTTTAAGCGCGATCTGCGAGTTGGCGATCACGCGCCGTTGAAAGTTGCCAGTGAGACCGGCTTGCCAGTGCTACCGCTATATATCGTTGAGCCGGATTATTGGCAACAACCCTTTGCGTCGAGCCGGCATTGGCATTTTATTCACGATAGTTTGTTAGATGTGCGGACGGCCTGCGGGCGGCTCGGGCAACCGTTGGTGGTGCGCACAGGCGATGCTATTACTGTGCTGCAAGAGCTGCAAACAGTGTTCACCATCAAGGCAGTTTATGCGCATGAAGAAACCGGCAATGACTGGACATATACACGCGACAAGCAGGTGATGGCGTGGTGCCGCGACACGGACATTCAGCTTCACCAGTTTCCGACAAACGGCATTATACGCCGGTTGAAAAATCGTGATAGCTGGGCCAGTTTACGCAACCGGCGCATGGCTGATGCTTGTGTGCCGACGCCTGATGCACTCATGCCCGTCGCTAGGGTTGAAGTCGGCGATGTGCCTGGTAAAAATGATGCGATGTTCGGCCCGCCCCCAAGCGGCCCTGTTCAAATAGGGGGGCGCGGTGCCGCATATGATTTGCTGAGTTCTTTTTTGCAGACGCGCGGGCAGCATTATATCGCGCATATGTCGGCACCTGGGCTTTCTGAAATATACGGGTCACGGTTATCGGCGCATTTGACGTGGGGCACTGTGTCGGCCCGTGAGGTCGATCAAGCCATTGGTAGACGCTTGGCGAAATTGTCGCCTGACGAAGCGCCGCGCTGGCGCCGCCAGCTTTCGGCTTTCAGGTCGCGGTTGGCATGGCGGTGTCATTTCATGCAGAAGCTGGAAGATCAGCCATCGGTGGAACACACTTGTATGCACCCGTTTTTTGAAGGGATACGCGAAGACAGTTTCAACGACGAATTTTTCGAAGCATGGAAACAAGGCCACACAGGGTATCCGCTGATCGATGCCTGCATGCGCAATTTAACGCATCATGGCTGGATCACTTTTCGGATGCGCGCGATGCTGGTGAGCTTTGCGAGTTATGATCTGTGGCTCGACTGGCGCAAAACCGGCTACCATCTGGCGCAGCTTTTTACTGACTACGAGCCGGGCATCCATTACAGCCAGCTTCAAATGCAATCCGGTGTGACAGGCATTAACGCGGTGCGTATTTATAATCCGATAAAGCAATCTTATGACCATGATCCGAAGGGCGCGTTCATCCGGAAATGGGTGCCGGAGTTGGCCGACGTGCCAGACGCTTTTATTCATGAGCCTTGGAAAATGGGGCATGCCCAGCAAGAACTCGCGCGATGCGTAATAGGCATCGACTATCCCGAACCTGTGGTCGACCATGCTGCCGCGATAGTTGCGGCGCGTGAAAAAATGGCGCGCGTCCGCAAGCAGGATGGGTTTCGACACGCATCGCAATCTGTTTACGCAAAACTAGGCAGCCGCAAACGGACCCCGCGTCGCGCACCCAAATCATCTCACCGCGCCGTGAAGACACCGCGTGGCGGGCAGGGCGCGCAAATGGATTTGCTGAACCTTCTTGATAAATAGACGCCAGGGTTTGCGGCGCGCATTCAAGTGGATGCGCCCAGTTTTGGGGTATTCATGGCTGTATAAATCCCACGACAAAGGCCGGTCGGGTGGCTATCCTTTCCTTCAACTTTTTAGTTTGTGAGGAGAACAGGCGTATGTCGATTGAGAAGAAATTATTTCGCGACGGCCCCTATGCAGATCTATTTTGTCAGGGCGTGCGCGTCGGGGACACGCTTTATATGGCGGGTCAGGTCGGAACGGATGCGGCGGGAGTGGCCCCAGAAGATTTGGTTGCCCAGATGAAAAATGCCTACACACATGTCAGTGCCGTGCTATCCGAATATGGTGCCACAATAGATAATATTGTCGATGAAACATGGTTCGTGACCGACATTGATGACACGATGGCGAAAGTCGGGGACTTGTTTATGGCGCGCGCTGAAATCTATGGCAAAAAGCCGGAAGTAAGCCAAACACTTGTGCAAGTTGCTGGTTTGGTTGACGCTGCCTACAAAATCGAAATTAAATGCATCGCCTGCCTGTAATCGGGTTTGTTTGAACTGACGAGTTGTATTTTATCTGGCAATTTGTTCGGTATTTTGTGTAGCATTTTGTGTGGCGTTATTGGGGGAACTGGAATTTGACTGAAATCAAACATTTAGCGGCAGATGCAGACCCGCAAATTATTTCAGATACATTGACACGCGATGGCGCATTAGTGCTGGACAATGCCGTCGATGCAGATTTTCTAGCGCAATTGCGGGCTGAAACTGACCCGTATATGGACGCAACCGCTGATGGCAGTGATGATTTCACTGGCCGGCTTACCACGCGTACGGGCGGGCTTTTAATGCGGTCGGAAAAATGCCGCGAGATTATTGGCGACCCGCGCATTCTTGCCCCTTGCGAAAAATTTCTCGCGCCTTACTGCGAGCGCGTGCAGTTGCACCTGACGCAGATTATTCGCATTCGTCCCGGTCAAGGTGCGCAACCCATTCACCGCGACCGCTGGGCATGGGGGAAGCATCTTGCGCACATAGAGCCTCAGTTTAACACAATCTGGGCGATAACCGATTTTACCACGGAAAATGGCGCGACGCGGGTGGTGCCCGGCAGCACCAAATGGCAGGATGATGAACAAATTCCGCCAGAGCAAATCACTCAGGCCGAAATGTCTGCCGGGTCCGTGCTGATTTATTCGGGCTCGGTTTTCCACGGGGGTGGCGAGAACCGCACCCAATCCGATCGTATTGGGATCAATATTACGTATACGCTGGGTTGGCTGCGGCAGGAAGAAAACCAGTATCTATCGTCGCCGCCCGAAATGGCTAAAACCCTGTCGCCCGAGCTGCAACAACTTGCAGGTTACGCCATGGGGCAATATGCGCTTGGCTATTATACTCCGCCAGGCGCCCCGGGAGTTTACCCCGAATTGGTGCCCCCTGAGTTTGCACTTAATGAAGATGACACCAGCGCAACAATGGGTACGGCGGCAGACCTTGAGGCTGTCAGTCAAATCAGGCGGTCCAAGCATTAGTGCCACTGACTTGTTGGCTGTTTTATGTAAATGAGTTCTTGTAATGATTGTGTCTAGAAAACGTGTCCTCGAACTTCTCAATCAAGCGACGGATGATGACAAGCCGAGCCGGTTGGTCGACCGTTTTCTGAGCTTTCTCATTGTTACCAATATAATAGCCGTTTCGCTTGAATCCGTTGAGGCGATCGGGATTGCTTACGCGCAGGCGTTTCTCATTTTCGAATATTTATCAGTTGTCATTTTTGCCATTGAATATCTGGCGCGCATCTGGGCCAGCGCAGAGCCGTCTTCGGGTCCAGCGCAAACCGAGACGGGGCGCCGTTTAGCCTATATTTTTAGCTTTAATGGCCTCGTCGATCTGATTGCGATTTTGCCGAGTATTCTCGCATTGGTCGCCGGCAATGTCGATTTGCGCTGGGTGCGCGTCGTGCGTTTGCTGCGTATTCTCAAAATATCTAATTACTCATCGGCTTTGGAAGACCTCGCCTCGGCAATATACGAAGAACGCCGGTCGTTTCTGGCGGCCCTTTATTTGTTCTGCATCGCGCTGTTTATTGCCAGCGCACTAATGTATGTCGTAGAACGGCACGCCCAGCCAGACCAGTTTTCATCTATTCCAGAGGCGATGTGGTGGGCCTTGATCACTCTGACGACGGTCGGATATGGCGATGTGTCGCCGATAACGCCTTTGGGTAAAGCGGTCGGCGCGCTAACCGCGCTGATGGGGGTTTGTACCGTGGCGCTCTTAACCGGTATTATCGCCAATGCTTTTGCCTCGCAGGTGAGCCGTAAGAAAGATATTTTGATGGCCGAAGTCAGCCACGCGCTGCAGGACGGCATTATTTCAGATGACGAATACAAAAAAATCGAGCACTTGCGCCGCGAACTCAACTTGCCGGAAGAGCATGTAAGCGCCATTGTAGAGATTATGTATAAAGACCGCTAGCTGAGGAACATGTCACCGCATGCGGGCAGAATAACTCGGGAATATGACAGGTAAATTTTAGGGAGAAGGTTATGGCGAACGAGCAACAAACAGAATTTTGGTCTGGATCAGGTGGCGAATATTGGGTCGTGAACCAGCAACAAATGGATACGATGTTAAAGCCTCTGGGCGATGCGGCGCTGGCGCATATCGATCTGGCAAGTGTCCAGCATCTTCTCGATATCGGCTGTGGCACCGGCTCGACGACACTGGACATCGCCGCGCGCCTTAGCGATGGTGCACGCGTTACCGGTGCCGACTTGTCGGTTCCCATGACCGACTATGCCCGTTCGCGCGTCACCGAAACGGGGGTCAAAAACGCCGAGTTCATTACCTGCGATTTGCAGCTTGACCCATTTGAGCCGGCGATTTTCGATGCAGCGTTCTCACGCTTTGGTGTCATGTTTTTTGACGCACCTGTTGCCGGCTTCAAAAATATTCGTGCCGCTCTTAAGCCGGGCGCGCCACTGGCATTTGTTTGTTGGCAGACACCCAGCGAAAATCTCTGGCATAGCCTGGCAGTCGCGACGGCGAAGAAATTTATTGAAATGCCGTCGGCTCCAGAACCGCGTGCGCCGGGCCCGTTTGCTTTTGCTGAGACCGAATATGTGACATCTATTCTTGAAGATGCCGGTTTTTCCGACATTGTAATGACGCCACATGAGCAGACGGTTGAGCTTTTCTCCGGTCAAGATGTTCGCAGCGCAGCGGAAAACTTTGCGCGCATTAATCCAATTATCTCGGCTTTTGTGACCGAAGCTGGTGAAGACAAAGCGGAACCTTTAATTGCGGCGCTGGCTGAAACATTGGCACCGCATCACAAGGACGGCGCGTTGCATTTTCCGAGTGCGACCTGGCTGGTGTCGGCTAAGGCCTAGTTGGCAGGATATGGACCGGCTTGCCGGTCTATCGCGCGTTAGGTAAAATTGAGCATATGACAGGGGGGGAAACGTCATGGCTGTAAAATATTATGATTGGTTGGCACATCACGAAGATATTCGTGGCGACAAAATTGCAATCCGTGATTTGGATACGGATCAGCAAATATCTTACCGGCAATTGAATCGCCGGGCGGCAAGCCTGGCCGCTTATATGCAAGCCAATGGCGTGAAAAAAGGGGATAGGGTCGCGCTACTTATTCGCAACTGCCCGGCTTTTTTTGAGGTGCAATTTGCATGTTCCAAAATCGGGGCTATCTGCCTTCCATTGAACTGGCGTCTAACTCCTAATGAGCTGACGTATATTTTGAACGACTCGACGCCGTGTACATTGGTGCACGACCATATTTTTTCGGATACAGCACCAGAGCTTGCCGCGTCTTGCAATATCGGGTTGGTGCTCGAAGTGCGCGAGGCGGGCGAAGACAGCTCCTACGAACAGGCGATGGAAACCAATGAAGATTTCACGCCTGTCGAGACCACGCATGATGATGTTTCCATGATCATGTACACGTCTGGAACTACAGGGCACCCGAAAGGCGCGATGATCACGCATGGCATGGTGTTTTACAATATTGTTAATCTATCGATGCCGGCTGGTGTGGATTCGAAATCCGTTCAATTGGTCGTGCTGCCGCTCTTTCACACAGGCGGGCTGAATTGCTATGCCAATCCGATCTTGCATGCCGGCGGGGAGATTTTGTTGCTACGCGATTTCGACCCTGGCGCTGCCCTGCGCGTTCTCGATGACGCTGATCTCGGTGTGACACATTTCTTCGCTGTGCCTGCACCCTATCAATTCATGATGCAACATCCCGATTTCGAGAAGGCGGATCTCAGCCGTTTGGTCAATGCCGGTGTGGGTGGCGCGCCATGCGCCGAGGCTATTTTGCAAGGCTGGCTTGGGCGAGGTGTGCCGCTTGTACAGGGCTGGGGCATGACAGAAACCAGCCCGGGTGGTATCTCGCTTGAAGCTGATGACGCGCTGCGAAAAATAGGATCGGCTGGTAAAGCGCTGATGCACACGGAGATTCGTATCATTGACGATGAAGGCGACGATGTTGCCCCGAACGAGGTGGGCGAGTTGATTATCAAAGGGCCGAATATCACACCGGGCTATTGGAATAATCCCGAAGCCACCGAGAAGAGCTTTATCGATGGCTGGTTAAAAACTGGCGATGCCGCCAAGCGCGATGATGAAGGTTTCGTCTATATCGTGGATCGGTCGAAAGATATGTATATTTCCGGCGGCGAGAATGTCTATCCCGCCGAAGTGGAAAACGTGATCTATCAGTTACCGCAAATCGCTGAAGCTGCTGTTATCGGCGTGCCGAGCGATCGGTGGGGCGAAACCGGTAAAGCGGTGCTGGTGTTGAAGCCAAATGAGACGCTTGACGGTGACGCTGTCATTGCTCATTGCGTGACGAACCTTGCCAAGTTCAAAGTGCCGGGCAGCGTAGAGTTTATAGAAGCCCTGCCGCGCAACGCCACGGGCAAGGTTTTGAAACGCAATCTGCGGGATATGTATGTTGACGAGGGAACAGCGGCCATTACCTGATCTGTTTTTGCTATGACATAAGATAAAGAAGACCCAACTTCCGATCTCACACCGCGCGAGAAGAGCGCCTTCTTTGATCTTGATCTGACGCAGAAAATGGATATCGACCGCCGCCGGCAATTAGCTGGCCCCTTGGTATTTTTCTATGCGAGTTCCATTGCGCTCATTTCTCTATTATACGTGTTTGGTCCTCACATCACAGACGAGCTAACGATTATGCACGATCTGACTTCTGATGAGGCACGCCAAGAATTTTTACAGAGAATTTTGAAGGGCGCAGCGTTCATGGTGGCGATCACTGTCGCTGTAATGTTGAACAGGTTCTTCACCTTAATCTTGCTGGTGAGCTTTGTTGTCGGCGTATCCGGCCTTGCCGAAGATGTGGCGGCGCGGTTGGTTGCAAGCCCTGATATTCTTGATCCGATACTCGGGGCGGTAACGCTTGTGCGATTGACATATGTGATTGCCATCGGGCGCATGCTTTATATCGTGCTGCGACCTGAAGCGAACTGAGGCGCATCAACCGCCGGATTTAGTCGGTTAAGAGTTGTTCGCAGCCCGACCCTGCTAGCCAATTATCAACTGTGGCCTGGCTATCTGCATCGAGCGCGCCATAGGCTTCGCGAATGTGAACCAGACATTTGGCTTGATAGGGGAAAATATCCTGCGTCCATGTCTTGCCATCAATTTGCGTTTCAAAGCTCGCTTCGCCCTTCTGAATTGCGGCAGCATTGGCTAAAAGACACGGCACATAACAACGCCCGATCTCGGCCAGTAAAGGCGCAAGCCTTGTGCCCGTTTCGTCGACGGACAACCAGCTCTGATCATCGATATCCAACCCCGAAAGGTCTTCAAGCCGGTCAACCCAAGCCCGAACGCGGGGTCGCCGCTGGGCAACTTTGTAGGATGTCGGCTCGACCTGACATAACTGCGTTAGCTGCCCGAATAGCGCGAAATCGGCTGATGATGGCCGCGCCCCAAGCACATAACCGTTTTGCATGATTAGCGTGTCGAGAATATCAATCAACCGCGTAAAACTCTCTTCGATCAACGGGCCGGTAATATCGTTTGATCCAACCACGCCCAGACGCCCGATCTGACGCTGGGCAAATTCGTCCGACACAGTATTTGCCGTTTCCGCTTCCAATTGTGGGGCATGCCAGAAAGCAAGAAGGGGTGCGGCGTGTTTCGCATCTTCGTCATAGGCCCAGCGATAATGAAACATTGATTTTGTCAGCCACTCATCGGCGAAATCTTCAATCAGGTAATTCAAAAAACTGAGCGCTGGATCCGATGGAATAACTGAGCGTGCCGCGTGCATATCTTCCAGCCGGCGAATGATCGGTGTCGAGTCGACCGCAACCTCCTTGACGTCGGTTTGCGTGGGAAAATACACAACGGGAATAATTGCCACTTTTGGCGCAGGGTGCGTCGTAGACCCCGTGCTTGGGCGACCGCTCCATCCCAGAATATATGGCACACGCCGGAAACGAAGAACGGCAAGCATCTTGCGTGTATAAGGCGATCCTGGCGCGCCATAAATTTCAACGGCTTGGTCCTGTGATGTCACGGTGCGCCCCCATAAGTTGCTATTTCGTCGTGTGCAGAAACCTAGCGTAGCTAAATTGCCAGGGTAAGGTTAAACAAAAAGTGCTTGTGAATCGGAGGAAGATAGCGAAAAATAAAAGTGTTGAAGTGGTTTTTATTTGAAGTGTTGTAAATATGTTATGGTCTGTTGATTTAATGATTGAGGAAGCAAAGCAAGCGCTTCCTATCCTCAGTGCAGATCGTACGGTTTCTCGGCAGATCCGTTTGGTTTTTGGAGAAATCTATCGGGCACACATGTCAGGTGAGGTTGTTTCGCCCTCGCATCTGGCTGCGATTACAGGCACGTCGTTGGAAAATATTCGTATTATTTTGCGCCGCGCGGAACTGGACGCGATCGTGCGGATCTCGCAAGAGGGTCGCAGTAGGCGTGTCACGCCAAGCCAGCGATTGGTTGATATGTACAATACATGGGTGGAAGACCTCATTGCCATCACGCGGGACAGTGCCCGCAGCGTGGTTAAGATGACGGAGAAGCGCCGCGCTTTTCTCGCCATGCATGGCGCAGGAGTTAAAACCGAGGATTTAAGGCTAAACCACCTGTTACGTTCAACTCATGGGCGGGGTTTGTGCTGTTTGCTGTATCGTAATTTCAAACGCCGTGAGCGCGACCTTTCGGTGAACGATGTTTTGGAGGCGCTGCCGGTCAGTCACGAAACCGTTCGGTTGATGAAAAAAGATCTGATCGACATGGAGATGGTTAGCCAATTCAAACGTGGGCGACGGACTTACCTGCACCCTACGGAATACTTGATTACCGAGGTTGACGCCTATCTTGCCCGGGTCGCCGTATATGTCGATCTGAACATGGACAACTTTGGGTCGTCGGCTGACCTCGCAACGGTTGTCAGCTGACACATCACTTTTCAGGTAGACGCAAGATGCGGTGCGGTTGCGCCATAACCGCGTCGCGTGTGAGGGCCACGGGTCGCATTTCTTCGGCGGCATAAAGGGGTGCTTGATCGGTATAATGCGGGGATTTGGGCCGCGTTATCGCTGCGCCATAATTATGCACCATTCTAGCTTTCTGGTTGCCTTGCGCATCCCAAGCGACATAAACCACCAGTCCGTCACCGGCCACAACACGCAAGCGACCGTCTGGATCCGGCAGGGCGTAAATCGCGCGTAATGTGTCTGGCCCGCCGCCAAGTGGCAGATCTAGGTCGCCGCGGCGCAAGCGGTTAACCGCCTGCCAAGGTGGATCGATGCGCCCATAATGCGTCATCAAATTTTCGAGACATCCGGAATAGATATCGCCAATGGGCGGAGCGGGTTTTCCGGCCTGTTCGGCCAGCCATTCCTCCGATAGCAAGCAAACTGCCAAGGCTGCTGCCGGCTCGTCCCGAGTGGCCGTTTTCGACCAACCAGCCAGCAGTTTTTGTCCGGCGGCACTCTGACTGCCCGGCGAAAATTGCATGGCTTGTATCTGATTTACATATTGAAAGGCGCGGCCCTCAGGGGCATAAGCCTTGTCCCATTTCACGGCCAGAAAGTCAGCCTCGCTCATGGCACCTGCGGTATCGAACAAGTGCAGGCCGCGCACGGCGCGGTTGGTCATGCGCGTTTGCAACCCAAGTTCGGGTGGAAATTTGGTCGAGTCGAGATTGTCGCTGGCCGCTGTGACCTGAAACGGGTCTTGATTTGTGCTCAGAATATAGCCGGATGATGGATTGGTGAATTGCGGCATCTGATCGAACGAGATCTGGCTGTCCCAGATAAGGTCACTGCGTGTGCCGGGCAGATAGTTTTTCCAATTCCATCCTGGCTGGCGTTCCGGCATGCGCCCATTGTGCAGAAAATACAGCTCGCCCTGTTTGTCCGCATATACAAAATTGAACGAGACAATGGCCTGCATCGCCATGGCTTCCTTGAAGGCAGATAGCGAGCGGGCCTTGTTCATTGCCAACCATTGCGCGGGCTGGCGGATCTCATTCATGCCGGCAAATCGTAGGGCATACGTCCCATGGTCGGTGCGAATAGCGGGGCCGTGGTGTGCCTTTAACACCATGCGCGGCACAGGCACATACAGATTGCCGAGTAGCTTCAATTTCAGCCAGATGCGGCGCTTTTCAAACGACACATAGCGCTCGTCGAGCATGTACTCATCGGCATTATCGGGGTTAATCTCCAATTGGTATATATCGACTAGGTCGGGTTTGTTGACCGTCACGCCCCATCCGATGTCAGGGTTAAAGCCTTTGGCGATAAAAGGCATGCCCGGAAAAAGTCCGCCATGAATGTCCCAGCCTTCATCGCTTTTCAAATGCGCTTCATACCATGCGACCGGCCCCTCTAGCGGTTGGTGCGAATTGATCATCAGCCGTGTGGCGCCATCGTTGCTCTTGCGTGCATTGATCGCAAAAGCATTGGAGCCGACCGGTAGGCCAGCTGCCCCAATATAGCGCGATAATGCCCCGGTTTTGGGTGGTTGCGCCAGTTCGCGCGCCGGACTGTCGGCAAATAATTCGCTGACATGAGACTCAAATCCGTAAAAAAGCAGGTGCTGTATGTTAAATCCGACGGCGAGGTCTTGAGCACGCATGGGAAACAAGCGCGGGTCTGCTTCATGAGGATGGGTGGCTGCGTAATAATTCAGTCCATCTGCATAAGCCTGCAAATGCGCGCGCAATTGAGGGGTTAAATCTGTTTCAAAGCGGGCGGCGACCATGCGGCGCACATCAAGCCAGCCAAGCAAAAAATCAATGGCAAGCCCGTCAAAGCCAACCGTTCGACCAAGTTCACCGCGATAAAAAGGCAGCATTTGCTGCATGGTCATGAAATCGTCTTCGGCATGGGCATAGGCCAGCGCGAAGGCAACATCGGCATCACGACGACCATAAATATGCGGCACGCCATAGGTGTCGCGAATAATTTCAGCGTCATATTGCGCGGCACGCGCAATGGCGTCGGCGCGGTTAAACTGGCGCGCTTCCACCACATGCATGAAAAAGTTTATAACGGTCAGGCCGGTCGCTAGGACCAGCAGGCCAATCCAGCCGCGTTTTATGATTTTGCGCATCGTGCCTCCCTTTACACAAATATATGTAAACCGAAAAAGCGGTTTTGCCATTTCTCCGGGACACGTCTAAAACCAGCTTATGACGACAGCCCCGCCCATACTGTATCTGCAGGACATTAATCTGACTTACGGCGTCACCCCCTTGCTGGAAGGAGCCGAACTGTCAGTGAGCCACGGCGCACGCCTGTGCCTTGTGGGGCGCAATGGTTCGGGCAAATCGACCTTGCTACGCATCGCTGCCGGACTGGTGGATGCTGATAGCGGTGATCGGTTTGTGCAGCCGGGGGTTTTCGTATCGTACTTGGCGCAAAGTCCAGATTTCGCCGGCTTCGAGACCGCGGGTGATTATGTTCTGCAGGGCGTGATGGATAATGAAGATAAACAGCGCGCGCATCAGATCATGGCCGACCTAAATATCGAGGCAACGGCACCGCTCACGCCAATGTCGGGCGGGGAGCGCCGCCGGGTGGCGCTGGCGCATGTCATGGCACCCCAGCCCGATATTTTGCTGCTCGACGAGCCAACAAACCATCTGGATTTGCCTGCGATTGAATGGCTGGAAACCAGCTTGCGGCAAATTAATTCCGCGCTGGTGGTTGTGAGCCATGACCGCCGGTTTTTGAAAAACCTAACCGATCAGACGGTTTGGCTCGACCGCGGACGCACGCGCATTATGCGCAAAAATTTCACCCATTTTGAAGATTGGCGCGATGTTGAATTGGAGCGTGAACAACAAGAACAGCACAAGCTCGACCGCAAAATCGCCCGCGAGGAAGACTGGATACGCTACGGCGTTTCGGGGCGACGCAAACGCAATGTGCGTCGCGTTGCCGAGCTTGCGCAGTTACGCCAAAACCGGCAAGACCATCGTGGCCCAGATGGTCAGGTTGATGCAGCGCTGGTAGCAGGTGAAAAGTCTGGCAAGCTGGTTGTGAAGGCCGACAAGCTGGTCAAAAAGTTTGGCGACAAGCGCGTGGTCGACGGGTTCACGACGCAAATTAAGCGTGGCGACAGAGTGGGGCTCGTCGGTGCGAACGGGGCCGGCAAAACCACCTTGCTAAAAATGCTGTTAGGGGAACTGGAACCCGATAGCGGCAATGTTCGCTTGGGTAAAAATCTTTCCGTGCTGGTGCTCGATCAAGCCCGGGCGGGTATCAAAAAGGATTGGACCATCAAGGATGCGCTGACCGATGGCGCTGGCGATCTCGTGTCTATCGGCGAGGAGACAATGCACGTGATCGGCTATATGAAAAACTTTCTGTTTCATCCGGCACAAATGCGCACACCCGCCAATGTTTTGTCCGGCGGTGAGTTGGCCCGGCTTTTGCTTGCGCGCGGCCTGCGCCAGCCGTCTAATGTGCTGGTTATGGATGAGCCGACCAACGATCTTGATCTGGAGACGCTTGACCTGCTGCAGGAAATGATCGCCGCTTATGACGGGACGGTTATTCTTGTGAGCCATGATCGCGACTTCCTCGACCATACAGTCACCAGCATTATCCGATCGGAGGATAATGGCGCATGGGTTGAATATGCTGGTGGATATTCCGACATGCAGGCCCAACGCAAAGCGCAGAGCCGTGCGCAAAATGGCGGCCCATCAGCCCAGAGCGGGGGTGCGACTGGCGCATCAGGCACAAATGCATCAGGGGACAAATCACAGGTCAAATCTGAAAACCAAAAGCCGCCTTCGCGCCCGGCGCAAAAGCTGACCTATCGCGATAAATATGCCCTTGAGAACTTGCCTGCAGAAATGGAAGACCTGCGGGTGCAAATCGATGCGTGCCAGAAAAAACTCGATGATCCCACATTGTTCAGCCGTGACGCAGCCCAGTTTTCGGCGTTGGCGGATCAATTATCTGCGGCGCGCGATCGGCTCGAAAAAGCAGAAGAAGAATGGCTGGCCCTTGAAATCTTGCGCGAAGAGGTCGAAGGCGGTGCCTAAGCAGCTCTGAATGTCTTGAACTGACTGACACAGTGCCATGTTCTGCACTAAGATGTTTTTGGGAGGATTGTTTATGTTGAAGATCGTTTTTTGCATTCGTCGTCGCGCTGATATTTCAGCCGATGAATTTTATCGTTATTGGTTGGATGAGCACGCGCCGAAAGTGCGACGTGTGGCTGAGGCTATCGGTGCCGTGCGCTATGTACAGAGCCATACGTGTCTGCCCGAGATGAACGCCGACCTTGCTGCGGGGCGCGGCACACAAAGCCCTTATGACGGTATTACCGAAGTTTGGTTTCGCGACGAGCAGCATATGCGCGCGGCCATGGTGACCCCGGCGGGGGTGGAGGCTGGCCGTTTTTTGGTCGCTGACGAAAGCACCTTCATCGATTTTGCCGGTTCCAGCTTGTTCATGACCCACGAGCACGAAATTTTTAATCTCGCTTGAATCTAAAGCGCCGACCATATTTCGCTATGACCCGACAATATATTGCGCGCATGATGATGCGCTTCACCCAGCGCGTCCAAAACATCTCCAGCGATAATGCTATGGCCCGCGCGTGCATTGATCGCAGTTCTTGCGGCATGGGTGTGTACGTAAACCCCGGCTTGGGCAATCTGGTCTGCGGCCAGTTCGTGATGCTGCGACCACAGCCCGCCAATAATACCCGCCAGCACATCGCCCGCGCCTGCCGTGCCAAGGCGTCCATCGGCAAACGGACATATCGTTGTCATTTCGCCGCTAATTAATGTGCCTGCACCTTTCAGCACCCAGGTACCGCCATAGTGCGCCCGCAAGCTGGCAAGCTGGGCAAATCTGTCCGGATCAGGCGTCGGCGCGAGCGCGCGCGCTTCGCCCGGATGTGGTGTCGCAATAAATGCGGCGTGTCGCGCTGCCGGCTGCGCGCGGGCCAGCCAGCGTAAACCATCCGCATCGAGCACGAGGGGAATATCGGCGTGCCAGATGGTTTCCAGATGCGTGTCAAACCCGTCGCCAAGACCCGGCCCGGCAATGCACACGCGGAACGTATCGAGCTGGGCCAATAAGTCGTCGGGTGTCAGGATAATCAATTCAGGCGGTCGGTCGAAGGTGTTTTCTGGCGTGGCCCAAAAAACCTTTCCCGCACCGGCGCGCAAACTCGCTAGGCCCGCCAGCTGGCCCGCGCCTTCCATGCCCACCACACCAGCTAGCAAAGCTGCACTGCCCCGCGTGCCTTTATGAGCGGTGGCGGCGGGCGACATGGCGAGACACGTCGGCGGGGTTAGCAGCCGCGCGACAGCAGGTGCGCGTCGCGTTTCATGACCCAAATCGCTGAAATGAACTTCCCCGCATCTGTCAGGCCCGTCGCCGGTTAAAATCCCGGCTTTTAAGGTTAAAAAGGTCACGGTGTGGTGTGCTGTACTGCAAGGCGTATAGGCATTGCCGGTGTCAGCATCGAGGCCAGAAGGTATATCGAGCGCGATAATACGCGCTGCGTCCGTCTGATGTGCCGCGTTGAGAGCTTTGATAATGTCGGCTAATGGGCCATCGGGTGCCCGATTGAGACCAATGCCCAACAGCGCGTCAATATAAAGTGCGCTTGGGGGCAATGTGCCCGTCCAGTCATGAATTTTGAGGCCCAGATCAGTGCAAAAATCACGGGCCAGTGCAGCGTCACCTGTCGGCGTGCCATAGCCGAGTATTGTGACATCAAAACCTGCTAAACAAGCGAGTGCGCCAAGCCCATAGCCATCACCGCCATTATTGCCCGACCCTGCCAGAACCACCATATTGGTGAGGCCTGCGCCGGTTGCGTCATTTTTTGAGGCGGGAAGTCTACGAATCAGATCAAGGGTCGCCTGCGCCGCGCGCATCATAAGTTGAAACCCCGGTGTTCCATTATCAATAATGGCCCGGTCAATTTGTCGGGTGCCCGCAGTGTCGTGAACGACCGGCGGGAAGGGGGCATGCAGCGCAAACATGCAAACATTAGAGGCGATTGGTGTGGCGGGTGCAAGAATCATATCGCTTGGCAAATGCGCATCTAAAGCTCTAAGTTACGCGCTCAGGAGAGAGCCATGAGACACGTCCAACATTTTATTTCAGGTAACAGTGTTGCGGGTAGCGACAGCCGGATGGGCGATATTTTCGACCCGAGCACGGGGCAGGTGCAGGCACAAGTCTGCATGGGCACGACGCATGATGTTGACCGCGCGGTGCAATCTGCGCTGGCGGCCCAACCAGAATGGGCGGCGACCAATCCGCAGCGGCGCGCGCGTGTTATGTTCCGGTTCAAGGAATTGCTTGAGGCAAATATGGACGAACTGGCGGCGCTTTTGTCGTGCGAGCATGGCAAGGTTATTGCTGACTCCAAGGGCGATATCCAGCGTGGCCTTGAGGTCATCGAATTTGCCTGCGGTATCCCCCATCTGTTGAAGGGCGAATATACGGAAGGTGCGGGACCGGGCATTGATATTTATTCGATGCGCCAACCCTTAGGTGTGGTGGCGGGTATTACACCGTTCAATTTTCCGGCGATGATCCCGATGTGGATGTTCGGCATCGCGCTGGCCTGTGGCAATGCATTTATTCTGAAGCCTTCGGAAAAAGACCCCTCTGTGCCGGTAAGATTGGCCGAGCTTATGCGCGAAGCGGGTGCGCCGGAGGGCGTGCTGAATGTGGTGCAGGGCGACAAGGTGGTGGTTGACGCTATTCTAACGCATGACGATATTCGTGCGGTTAGCTTTGTTGGGTCATCTGATATTGCCCAATATGTTTATGCAACAGGCACGGCCCACGGCAAACGCGTGCAGGCAATGGGCGGGGCTAAAAACCATGGCATTATTCTGCCGGACGCGGACATGGACCAAGTTGTTGCCGATATTGCGGGGGCTGCTTTCGGATCCGCGGGTGAGCGTTGCATGGCGCTGCCTGTGGCAGTGCCAGTGGGCGAAGAGACGGCCGATATTTTTGTCGATCGCATGCGTGGGGAAATCGACAAGTTGAAAATCGGGGTCGCCTCTGATCCAGATGCACATTTTGGTCCGGTCGTAACGGCTACGCACCGCCAGCGCATCGAGTCGTATATTGAGATGGGGGTCAATGAAGGTGCTGATCTGTTGGTTGACGGGCGCGGCGCAAGTTTGCAGGGCCACGAGGATGGCTTTTTTATTGGACCATCGCTGTTCGATCGGGTGACACCAGATATGCAAAGCTATAGGGATGAAATTTTCGGCCCCGTTTTGCAAGTTGTACGCGCCGAAACACTGGAAGCTGCGGCACGGCTGCCAAGTGAGCATCAGTATGGTAATGGCGTTGCGCTGTTCACCCGCAATGGCCTTGCTGCGCGCGAATTTGCCGCTAATGTCAATGTTGGCATGGTCGGCATAAATGTGCCGATCCCAGTGCCGGTGGCCTATCATAGTTTTGGCGGTTGGAAGCGTTCAGCCTTTGGTGATACGAACCAGCATGGTGTAGAGGGCATTCGGTTCTATACGAAAACAAAAACGGTCACGCAGCGCTGGCCTTCGGGCGATGTGCAGGATCAGTCTTTTGTCATCCCTACAATGGGGTAGGCCGAGGCGGCAGGTATTGAAATTCGTTAAGGAATAAAAATGACAAACGAACATATTGACGTTCTGGTTGTAGGCGCGGGTATCTCAGGTATTAGCGCAGCACATCATTTAATAGAAAACTGTCCGCAAAAGTCTTTCCTGATACTCGAAGGCCGCGCATCAATTGGGGGTACATGGGATCTTTTCAAATATCCCGGCATCCGGTCAGATAGCGACATGTACACGCTTGGCTTTTCGTTTCGTCCTTGGCGGGACGCGAAGGCAATTGCGGACGGACCAGCTATCATGTCCTATCTGCAAGGCGCGGTAGATGATGACGGTTTGCGGGAAAAAATCCGGTTCAGCCGTAAGGTCACCAAGGCCGAATGGTCAACACAGCGCGGCTTGTGGACGGTGACGGTTCATAATGATGAAACTGCCCAAGACGAAGTGTACACCTGCAATTTTGTGCATTTATGCACGGGCTATTACAATTATGAGCAGGGTCATCGTCCCGATTTTCCGGGAGAAGAAAACTTTAAAGGCCCGGTTATCCATCCGCAATTTTGGCCCGAAGATCTCGATTATGAAAACAAGAAAATGCTTGTCATCGGGTCGGGCGCGACGGCGATAACGCTTGTGCCATCGCTGGCCAAAAAAGCGGAAAAAGTGACGATGTTGCAGCGCTCACCAACCTATATTGTGTCCATGCCGGCCGAGAATAAGATCGCCAACTGGTCGCGGCGTAATTTGCCGGCGCAATTCGCCTATGGGCTGACGCGGTGGCGTAATGTGATTATGAACCGCATTTTCTTCTGGTACTGCCGAAAATTTCCTACAAAAGCCAAGGAGATTTTGCTGAAGGGTGTGCGGGCGCAGGTGCCAGAAGGCTTTGATGTAGAGAAGCATATGACCCCGACATATAAAGTGTGGGACCAGCGTGTATGCCTTGCACCAGACGGTGATTTTTTTGCGGCGTTGCGGCGCGGCAAAGCTGACATTGTGACCGATCATATCGACACATTTACATCGCACGGCGTGAAGCTTAAATCGGGAGAAGAGATCGAGGCTGACATTATCGTGACGGCAACCGGGCTGGATTTGAAATTTTTCGGTGGCGTAGATATTCAGGTCGATAACGCGCCTGTGCTGGCGAAAGACACCATGACTTATAAAGGCATGATGTTTTCCGGTGTCCCGAACCTTGCCCTTTCAAGCGGGTACACAAATGCATCATGGACGCTGAAATGCGACCTGACCTCGGCCTATGTATGCCGGCTTTTGAACCATATGGATAAAAAAGGTTACTCGCATGCACGCCCAGAAATCGACTGGACGGACATGGATGTCGCGCCATTGCTTGATTTCACATCTGGCTATGTGGTGCGCAAACTGGATGAATTGCCCAAGCAAGGCAAGGTTACCCCGTGGCGTCTGCACCAGAATTATCTGCTGGATATCATGATGCTGCGCATGGGCCGCGTAACTGACGGTATGGCTTTTTCCCGAAGCGATAAATCCAGCTAGGCCTTGCTGCAATAAGACCGCTTAAATCTCATGTAATACGTCGCGCAGCGTGGCGAATAATGTATCGATCTCTGCTGGCGATATAATCAGAGGGGGCGATAGCGCGATCGTGTCGCCCGTGGTCCGTATAAGAACGCCCTTGTCGAAGGCCGTGCGAAAAGCATCAAACGCACGCTTGACCGGCGCGCCCTCTACCGGGGCAAGTTCGACAGCGCCCATTAGCCCGATATTGCGGATATCGATGACATGGGGACAATCTGCCAGCGCGTGCAAGCCGTCTTCCCATTGCTGGCTTAAATCGCTGGCCCGGGTGAAAAGGTTTTCGCTTTCGTAAATATCAATCGTGGCAAGAGCAGCGGCACATGCTGCCGGATGGCCTGAATATGTGTAGCCGTGAAAAAACTCGATCAGATGTTCCGGCCCGTGCATAAAGGCGTCGTGAATATCTTGTGTCACCATTACCGCGCCCATCGGAATGGTGGCGCTGGTTAAGCCTTTGGCAAGCGCCATGATATCGGGGGTGATGCCGAAATAATCGCTGCCAAAAGCGGTTCCAAGGCGCCCGAAGCCGGTAATAACCTCATCGAAAATAAGCAAAATGCCGTGCTTGGTGCATAATTCGCGCAAGCGCTCCAGATACCCAATGGGCGGTACCAACACGCCGGTGGATCCGGCAACGGGTTCAACCATTACTGCGGCGATACGGTGACCGCCATATTTGTCGATCAAAATTTCCAGATGATCGGCAAAATCTAGACCATGTTTGGGCTGGCCGCGTGAGAATGCGTTTCTGTCCAGATCATGTGTGTCGGGTAGATGATCAGTATCCGGTAATAATGGCCCAAAAGCCGCGCGGTTGTTTGGGATACCGCCTGCTGAAATACCGCCGAAATTAACGCCGTGATACCCGCGCGCGCGGCCGATGAGAACCGTGCGTTCAGTTTCGCCGCGTGCATGGAAATAAGCCCGCGCGATTTTCATGGCGGTGTCGGCGCTTTCCGAGCCAGAATTTGTAAAAAAGGCTTGCGTCAAATTCGCCGGTGTTATGGCCCGCAAACGATTAGCAAGGTTGAAGGCTAGCGGATGCGCAACTTGCAAATTCGGCGCATAGTCCAGTTCGGCCAGTTGGTCAGCTATAGCGGCGGTAATTTCTGGGCGGCAATGACCGGCATTTACGCACCACAGACCGGCTGTGCCATCAAGAATTGATTGCCCATCGGCGCTTTGGTAATACATGCCCCGCGCACGCATGAGCATACGCGGGTTTTTGCGAAATTGGCGGCTTGCCGTGAACGGCATGAAGAAAGCGTCAAGATCGTTCGGATGTGTCATAATAAATTCATGCGATAATTCGGTTTTTTGAACAGCGTCGTCGGATTGTGTTCTCGGGTAACGTTCCAGCTTTAAATGAAACATGCCCTGATCTTGCCCCACAGTGCAAGATGAGGCAAACTCCGTCCATTCAAAGGGGTAGCTATGACAGAAAAATATATAAGAACTTTTGCGCTGGGGCTTTTGACATTATTGGCCGCAACGGTATCTGGGGCCAGTGCTGAACCGAGCGACAGACAAGCCTATTTTGGCGAAACGCATGTGCACACCAAATTGTCCTTTGACGCCTTTATTTTCGGCAACCGAAACGGGCCCGATGAGGCTTATCGCTTTGCCAAGGGCGAGACAATATTGCATCCCGCCGGATTTGAAATGAAATTACGCGTACCGCTTGATTTTCAGGCTGTTACCGACCACGCCATGTATCTGGGCATGGTGCCAGCCATGTTCGATACCTCGACACAGGCTTCGCAACACCCCGTAGCAACAGAATTGCGAGATGCTGAAAGCCCCGGTGCGCGGCGTCTGGCTTTTGCCTCGATGATGCCGTATCTCGGCCAAATTGTTGAAGACGATCTCCTGGATATGGATATTGTCCGTTCTGCATGGCAAGAGATTGTTGCCGCGTCCGAACGCTACAATGAACCGGGCAAATTCACTACCTTTACCGGCTATGAGTACACCTCATCGCAGGAGAATTTCGAAAACCTGCATCGAAACGTTATCTTCGCTGATGGCGCGCCGGATGAACCGTATTCGCGCTTGATTTCGCGTAATCCTGAAAACCTATGGCGCTGGATGGATAGCTTGCGCGACAAAGGCATGGACAGCATCGCCATTCCGCATAATTCGAACGGGTCGGATGGTTTCATGTTCAGCAACCAGACCTATGACGGCAATGAAATTACACAAGCCTATACAGATTTGCGGATGCGCAACGAGCCTATTGTTGAGATCACGCAAGTTAAAGGCACATCTGAAACGCACCCGCTTTTGTCGCCACGCGATGAGTTCGCCGCGTTCGAGATTATGCCTTACCAGATTGCAACATGGACGCCGAGCCGCCTGAACGGTTCATATGTGCGCCAAGCCTATTTACGCGGCCTTGCCCTGCAACGCGCTGGTGCCGGCAATCCCTATAAATTCGGGCTGATCGGCGCGTCTGATACACATGTTGGTGCTGGTGCTTTTGATGAGGATAATTACTGGTCAAAGATCGGCATTGTAGACTCGACCGGCAAATTACGCGGCTCTGTGCCACTGACGTGGAGCGAGCGTCTTGATGCCCAAATTTCGCGCGTGGCAAACATGTTTGTGATGAGCCAAGTACCTGCGGCTGCTGATGTCGGGGTGGCCCCAGCGAACCCGGCACCGCAATACTCGCATCAGCAATGGTCGACATGGGGGGCGTCAGGCCTTGCCGGTGTGTGGGCTGAGGAAAATACACGCGAGTCTATTTTTGCCGCGATGCGCCGCAAGGAAACATTTGCCACGTCGGGGCCGCGCATGCGTGTGCGGTTCTTTGGCGGTTATGGCTTTGGTGATGATATTCTAGATTCTGCCAATATGGTTGCCGAGGCTTATTCCGGTGGCGTACCTATGGGAGGCGAATTGACCGCGCAAAGTGCTGGATCGCCAGAATTTCTGGTTTGGGTGACCCGCGATCCTGGCAGCAATTCGCTGCAACGCGCGCAAATCGTTAAGGGTTGGATTGATGGTGAAGGCGAAACACACGAAGCCGTGTTCGACGTTGCGTGCGCGGGCGGCGCGGAGACTGACCCAGAGACGCAACGCTGTCCGCCGAATAATGCGGCGGTAGACGTGGCGACATGCGAAACAAGTGCCGATACCGGCGCTGACGAATTTCGCACCGTGTGGCGCGATCCGACATATGTTGCGGGTCAAAACGCCGCTTATTATGTGCGTGCATTGGAGAACCCGACATGTCGGTGGTCAAGCTGGGACGCACTGCGTGCTGGCACTCCGCCAAACCCGGTATTGCCAGCGGTTATTCAAGAACGCGTTTGGTCATCACCGATCTGGCTTGAGAACTAGTTAATGGCATTGCGTCTGCTTCGCCGGCTATTTCAAGCGCTGGTCAGGGATCGATTTGTCTGGTTTATCGTGATCGGTTTGGCTTTGTTTGGATTGGATAAGTGGCGCACGGCGCAAGACGACCATCTGATTATTGTCGACCTGCCTTTGCTGGAAAAACTTGCTGCTCAATGGCAGGGGCAGACTGATCGCATGCCTGATGCCACTGAGCTGGATGCATTGGTTGAGGGATATGTGCGAGAGGAAATTCTCGTGCGCGAGGCGCGACGATTGGAGCTCCATCAAAACGATGTCATCATTCGCAGGCGGTTGGCCCAAAAAGTCGAATTTTTTCTGACCAATCCCGATGCTGGTCTAGCCCCCGACACTGCTATGTTGCGCGCGTTTTATACTGAAAACCGCGAAGCATATCGCCAGCCGGAGACATTTAGTTTCAACCATGTTTTTGTGGGTGACGAAAAAACCGCCAGTGATACGGCGGCGCGGTTGAATATAGATGAAACCGGATGGCGAGCGCTTGGACGCCCGTTCATGCTGAAGCGCAGCTATCGCGCCGTGACTGCCGAAAAACTGGCGGCTGAAATGGGCGATGATTTCGTCGCTGCTTTACGCGCGGCACCGGGCGCGAAGTGGTCGGCGCCCATTGCTTCGGCGTTTGGAGTGCATGCGGTTAAACTTTTGTCGCATGAAAAAGGCGGCGATCGCCCCTTTGACGCGGTTGCCGAATATGTGGCGCGCGATTGGCGTCAGCTTCAGCAGGAAAAAGCCCGTCGCGATGCGCTGGACGAGTTGCGGCGCAGATACACAGTTGAACTTGCGCCGGTTACCCCGCAACCATGAGGTTTGCCTGTATCTTTTTGATTGTGGTGTTTGTTGTCGGTGTTCACGCGGCATCCGCCCATGAGGTACGGCCAGGGTTTTTGAAAATTGATGAAATATCGCCGGAAAGGTTTGCCGTCAGCTGGAAGCAGCCTGTGCGGGGCGGGGCGCAATCGGTTTCCGGACTTGGCTTGCGACCGGTGTTTCCGCCGTCATGCGAAAGAGCCTCCGATAGCCGGATGCTCCGTGTGCCCGGCATGCTTGTTGAAAATTTCGAATTGGCCTGCGCCGGTGGTTTGCGGGGGCAGACGGTCGGCGTGGAAGGGTTACAGAAAACCATCACGGATGTGTTTGTTCAATTGCACGCGCTTGAGGGCAATATGGTGCATTTACGCCTCACGCCTGAAAGTCCTGCGCAGGCATTTGGCGGCGGCGTTGGCCTTGTGACTTATGCATGGTTGGGCGTCGAACATCTCATATTAGGGTATGACCATATTCTGTTTGTCATCGGGCTTGTGATGCTTGTTGCGGGTTGGCAGCGGCTTGTTTTAGTGATCACCGGATTTACCCTGGCCCATTCGTTGACGCTTGGTCTGTCGGTGTTGGATGTCGCCTATTTGCCCATGGCCCCGGTTGAAGCCACGATTGCACTTTCCATTCTTTTTGTTACCACGGAATTATTGCGTGCGCCGGACGCGCGCTCGAAGCTGGCGACGCGGTATCCGCAAGTCATAGCGCTTGGTTTTGGGCTGCTGCACGGTTTCGGTTTTGCTGGCGTTTTGAAAGATATCGGCCTGCCATCTGAGACGGCGATTTTGGCTTTGGCGTTGTTCAATGTCGGTCTCGAGATCGGGCAATTACTGGTGGTGGCCGCATGTCTGGCTGTTATCCAATTATCCGCCACAGCCAGCGCGCATCTATCACTTCCAGCGAGTTACCATACGCGCGCGCGCGCCGGCGTTGTGATGGCCATGGGCGGGCTTGCGGGCTATTGGTTTGTTGCCCGCAGCGTGCAGATTATCTTCGTTTAACCCGCGAGATCTTTCAGACTGCGGATAGGCTCCAGATAAGCAGATTATTCGGCGGCGGAGGCGACGTCAGAAAATTGGGCGTCGCGTTTTTCCATTTCAGCCATAATCGCTTCGATCTGGTTCGGGCCTCCAATAATCGTGTCCTGAATTTCGCTTTCAAGCAGAAGTGTCTCTGGCAGATGCCGGTCGGCAGGCTCGTTATAAAGCCGTTTAATGCCGCGAATAGCTTCTGGATTGCGTGCGGCTATCTGGCGTGCCACATCCATCGCATGCGCCACTGGATCGTCATGAATGCGCGTCAAAAAGCCGATATCCAGCGCTTCATTCGCCTCAAAAATACGGCCTGTCATTGCCAGCTCTTTCAGAATATCCTCGCGGGCCAGACGCGCCATAACATGGGTTGTGCCCATGTCGGGGACCAGCCCCCATTTGATTTCCATAATCGAAAACTTAGTGCCTGGTGCGGCAAAGCGCATATCTGCACCCATGAAAATCTGAAAGCCACCGCCCAAAGCAAACCCTTGCGCCGCCGCGATAACCGGCACGCCAATCTCGCGCCAGATGCAAGCGACTTTTTGCGGCTTATTGGCAAGCCCGTGCGTACGCTCGATAAGCGGTTTGCGTGCTGGTTTTTTGCCATCGTCCGAATTGTCTGCGGCGGCGGAGAAATTGCCCATATCAAGGCCAGCGCAAAACGCACGGCCTTCGCCAGACATAACAATGGCCCGCAGTCCAGTTTCGTTTTTAAGCCGCTCGCCAGCGGCGATCAGCGCCTCCATCATGTCATTGTCGAGCGCATTCATCTTGTCACTGCGCACCATACGTACATGGGCGATCTGGTCTTCAATGGTAATGTCTACACGGTCTTGCATATTGTCAGCCTCCAATGTGTCCGCTTATTTAGTTCGTCGCGTCATGTCCCCGATGAAATCGATCAAACGCCACGTCATATAATTTCTGGGCGTCAGCATACCAAGCATGGGTTTGCTTGTCAGGGCTAAATTCAGCGCGGCATTGATAGCCAGCATGGGCCGCATCCGCAAGCGTTTCAAAGCTGCCGCCAGCATATGCCGACAGCAAAGCCGCGCCATAAGCAGCATCGGTGCGTTCGGGCAGCTGCATGTGTACGCCGAGCATATCGGCAATCATTTGGCACCAGAACGCGCTATTTGTGCCGCCACCGAGCAATGTTGACGTGCTTATATCCGTGCCTGTGGTGATGCTCATGCTCTGCCAAATTTGCGCAAATGCATGGCCTACACCTTCAAACACGGCGCGTGCCAGATGCGCGCGCGTGGTGGCACGCGTTAAACCTG
>MDTB01207053.1_pt1 | contig 37567 bp, 16 predicted proteins | sample 811161 | NCBI WGS metagenome assembly MDTB01 (sample SAMN05326650, study PRJNA326480) | marine metagenome | isolation source: seawater | place: Mediterranean Sea | collected 2009 | reverse complement strand
TCTTTCCTCTAACCATTTTAACACATCATTTGTCAAAAATTCGTCTTCTACATAATGTAAAATCCCTGATTGTTTGTAACCATTTATAATAACAGTATTGTCTAAATCTACAGGAAGAATATCGGTCCATTTTGCAGGGGGATCGGTAAAATTTTGTACATGGGGTTTCATGTGTGTAAAAGATAGCAAGCTATCGTTATGTAATGTGTCTCCTTGATTGTCTAATATTTTTAAAGCTATTGCAGAACAAACATCTACACTACACCAATCTTGGAACCTGTTAGGTGCATACTTTTTGTAAAAAATCTTCCAATGCCTCATTATTAAATCCAACAATACAAAAAACGCATGAGTGTTATTACACTTTGAAAATTGATACATTCCTGTATATACATTAGGCAAGTTATTAGCGTCAAATGTTTTTCTATAATATCTATTTGTTATTAATTCATTTCTATATGTTTTTACATTACTAGTAAAAACAAGATCGTGATAATGAGTCCAAATATAATCAATATTTTCAAGCACTAGCATATCTACATCAAAAACTATTGTATTTCTATACGGAGTCACATGATAAACTTTCCAGCGGTTTTCAATTTTCCAGTTATTGTAGGACATATCACTCCATGGTATTGGAATAATTTTATCAAATACATCATAAGGAACTTCGTCGTTAGTAACTAAACTTATGTTTGTACTAGGCGAATAAGCAAGTATACTTAATGCTAATGCATATGCCTGTTTTACATAATTTGTATCAGCATTATTTTGTGCTACTAAACAAACACCGTTACTCATTTGTAAACTCCTTGTCTATAAAAGAGTTCAAACTAAATTTATTCATTACATGCGTTGTAGCATCTTTTATTTTTACAGCAGTATAATCATTGTCTTTATGCGTTAATAGTTTAATTGTATTATCGTTTACATCTAATAGAATATCTCTATCAGAAGAAACCCACATATCACTAGGAATAGCACTTGGCCAGCTGCAATCTTCTACAAATCCTCGCATTGTATGAATTGCTATACTGAAGGCATAATCATTCCTGAACTGTCTTTGTGTAATCCTATAAATTAATCTATAATAATTATAATTTTCTTTGATATGTTGAACAAAATTAAATATTGTTTCAGATGTTTTACTTTTTGTAAAATATAATATAGTTGCCCAATACATAGGTATTGTAGTATCGCTTATTCTATCTAAATCAGGATGTAATTTATTTTGATTGACTAGATTATAATCCTTTGCAATCATAAAATCATCAGGAAAATCAAAACACTTTAAAAGTTTATCGTTACTAATTAATAAATCTGTATCGATAACAAGTGTTTTATCAAAAATGGAAAGATCAAAAGCACTGTCACGTGCGCCATTTTTCCATTCTAATTTATAATTAGTATGTATACCGTCATAAAATTTTTTTGTTGTGCTTTTTGGAGAAGGTGAAAATGTAACTTGGTCGATATATTTGTTATAGAAAGGATAAGTATCCTCCATATAGCCAGCAGAGTCTGTTATAAGCTGTACTGGCAGTCCTAGATATTTTTTTACACGTTTTGCACAATATATAGCTTGTTTTATATAATCTATATCTGAATTATTAAAAGCAAATAATACTACTCCTTTTGTCATATATTAATTAAACCTTCAACAGATCGATTCTTTTTTATATCATCATAGTCTTTAGCATATTTCCTACTTGCAAAGAGATACACACCTACAATATCTTCCATAAATTCTTTAGGATTGTCAATTGTTACCGGAGTTTCATTATCATCTAAGATAACTATCTGTTCTTGATCAGTTTCTATAAGCACAGACAATAAATTTATTAACTGTGTGGATGCAGTAAACTTATGTCCGTAAGCATAATGAATGAGATTATCTTTATATTGTTTGAGGAAAATACGCTTTTGATTATTTTGTGTTTCTAAAAAATTAGAAAATTCTAGAGCTTTTTCTAGTCGTTCGTCCATAGGATCTCCTTATGTATACTGCTATAGTATATACTAAAACGGCTAGTTTGTCAAGTGTTATTTGATTATAAGTTGCTTGTATTTGTATATGTAGGAGTTGTAACTGACACGTTAGATCCTGTTGCTCTGAGCTGTTGTATAGTGCTTGTAAGTGTTCCAGTAACGTTTTCATCTACAGGTCCTGTAGAACCTGCTCCGCCCTGGTCGTCTCCTAGGTCATTGTCTTGGAACTGAATTTCAAATCTTAAAATATTTGTAGCATCTTGTCTAGCTCTAATCCTGTAAAGATTCTCTGCATATAGTCCAGAACCAGTCTTTTCAAAAATTGTTTGATAAGTTCCGGTTAAATCTCCGTTTCCAATTGTCTGTGCAGTGCCTGAGCCAGTTGCGGTTGTAGTGGTATAATTCATTTTGATTGTTCCCATAGTAGTCAACATGTTTGTCCAATCTGTATCCTTAGAACCACCGCCGCCAGTTCTAGTTGCACTAAATCTTACTTCTCCGCCGGAGTTAAAAAAATGTCTACGTGCATCTGCATTAGCAAAGGTTACTGTGAAGACATGATCTACAGTGCCTCCACCACCGCCGCCCCACGGAGCTGTTCTTTGGCTACTTGTTGCAGCTTCTACAGAACTATTTCCTGCATCAATCAATAATTTATTTGTTTCAATTACACCAACTGCAACATCATAATCGTTAAAACCTTCTGTAGTTGCATTTAAGGCACTTAATCCGGTACCACTGGCATCGGCTCCTATGATCTGTCCTGCTGCAATATCACCTATAGACGCATTTGTGCCACTTTGATGATTATTTGCCTTGTTTATATCTGTACGTAAGTTATCAAATTGAGCAGCTGTGATTACTGAACCAGCACTAACCTGCGAACTAGCTAAACTTTGTCCATACCCGTTGGTGCCTGAACCATTACCCATAATAGTTGCAATTCTGCTTTGCAAACCATTATACTGTGCTGCTGTAATATTGTCGCCTACACTTACTGCCATAATTTCTTTCCTTTAGCTATGCACATATTTATACGTGTTTATACTGCAACTTCAATCATCTTGACTCCAGCATCGTCGCTGTCCTCTAGACTCTTTCCTACTACACAGTAAGGGCTAGGCATAGCACTATCTGATGTGAGTGTTGTTGCTGTTCCAGGTACTGGCCCAGTAACTAAAATGTCACCTTTTCTTACTACGCCTTCTACTTTACATGGTACACGACCTTTAAGTGCAATCGCTACTCCGTCAATTCCTTCATTCATTAAATGTGCCGGATTTGTTGATACAACACCTGCTAATCTTTGATCGCAGAATATTTTACATTCCGTAACTTCTGCTTCTCCACCAAATACCAATACTGTACCCGGCTCGTAATCTTTATCAGATGTATATTTTTCAGCTAAGTCAGCAAACTGTGCAGATGTTGCTGTTCCTCTAAAAACATTTGCAGTCAAATCACCTGCAGCATCTCTACTTGCAACGGTATTTGCTGTAGCACTTGTACTTGCGCTTCTTGAAACTCCGCCAACTTCTAATTTTTGTGAATTTGTTGCAGTTCCGCTAAAGGTAGTTGCATAAATTGTGCTAAAGCCTGCAGCTGCTGAACCAATATTTACAGTTTCAACTCCTGTCCAAGTAGTTACATTACTGTATCCTGGCAATATTGCTTCCGCTGTTAATCTTAAAGGCATCTTCTGTGCAGCACTTGAGTTTTGAACTTGGAAGTATGTTTGTGTTCCTTGCTCGTTTGCAATTAATCCTTTATTGTCGTCTACAATCTTAATTGCTAAGTCATTTGTGTTACCTACAGTTAAACCTAAATCTGAAAATTCAACTACTGTAGTAAATTCTGTTGCTGATCCAGGAGTAGACACAACATAATTACTTGCGTCTATACCGTTTAATTTTAATGCATTTGAAGCTGTACCCCAGAATCTATGTCCTGTTGATGTAACACCACCTGTTGAGTTAATAGTATTTTTAAGAGTTAACCCTTGTCTAACAATATCAAATCCAGGATAGGAAGATGCATCTTCTGTGCCAATTGTAAATTCTTGGGCACTGATAATATGAATAACTTCATCGTTAATAATAGATTTAATAACTGGTCTAGAAGTTCCGCCGTTATCTCTGATGTTGGCACTTTGGAATTGTGTGACTGTATCGCCTACACCTTGTGGTCCTACTAATACAAAAGACGTGCCGTTGTATGCATATAATTGTTCATTTCCTGTATCCCACCAAAAATCACCTAAAGCAAGTCCAGCAGGGGTAGTTGCACTTACTTCAGCTCCACCAGTAGTTCTCCATTTTGTTCCATCATAAAATTTTAGTTTACTATTATTAGTATCGAACCAAATTTGACCACTTAGTGCTTTGGGTGGTTGATTACCACCTGCAAAATTTTCAAGTAAAAATACAAAGTTCTCGTTTTGTATTTCTCCATATCCAGCATAGTTTTTACCTACTAGTTTTAAGTCTGTAGTCTGGTCTATAGTACCATCTTCTACAACGGTTAGCTGAACATTGTTATATCTATTAATTGTATATGACATGTATTACCCCTATATGTTTATTTATCGCTTTTGTCATTATGTTACTGTCTGTAGAGTCCTGCGTACAAATGTCCAAGTGTTTGCAGATACTGTATATTCATAAAGATATCTTATAGCTGTTAGTGTAGCAACACCGCTTGCATCATTACTTTGACTAATATCTTGAATTACTGTTTCAGAACTGCTTACATTGTCTTTATCAACTGCAATACTGGACTTAGTAAGCACCCCAGATGTATCCGGGCTAGTTGTAATGTCAACAGTGATACCAGATACTGTTGATCCAGTATACGAAGTTGCCATTACATATGCAGTAGTTCCAGTTTCATATTGACTTGCTGATTGCATATTTTGTAACAATGTAGCAATACTATTTTTTGGTCCGTCTGCTGATCCGATTGGAGCCGGGTCAGTCAATCCAGTTACGTCTAAACTTATAATTACATCTTTACTATATAATTGTACATCAACATAATTTTTTGTTGCGGCATCTGTAGCAGCAGAAGGTTCTGCTAGTCCTGTAATATTTTGACTATCAACAGTAATGTCGCCTCCAGCTACGATATTAAGTCCAGTGCCGTTTATTCTAGTAATTGTTGCTGAGTTTAAATTTATATCATCAACAGTGAGTTCAGATAGCGTCCCTACTCTAGTAAGTCCTAACGCATTATTTACTGTACTACCAAGTGTTGTCTGAGTCAAAATATCTACACCGTCTACCATTAAAGCCGGATCTGGATTATCAACTCCAGACTGAATGTTTATATCTTGGTTACTTGTCCAGGCACTTGTACTTGCTTGCCAGGTCCAGTCTTTACTTCCATTTAAACTTCTTACTATTATGCCGCCGCCATCTATCTGTGCATCAGTTGCTTCTGTACTGTCATCTAGTATGCCTAGTTCTATATTTTTGTCTTCAACTCTTAATGTTGTTGTGTTTAAATGTGTAGTTGTTCCTTCTACTAATAAGTTACCGCCAACTGTAAGGTTGCTTGTAAATCTTCCATCTCCAGTTACATCTAAGCTGTATGCTGGATTGGATTTCCAAATGCCTATATATTTTTCACTAGTATCTACATAAACAGCAGGTAAGAAACTACTACCCGATCTTACTTTAATTGCAAGATCTGCATTACTTTGTTGTGTTTCCAATGTTGCTGTGGTTCCAGCAATTTTTAAAATTGCATATTCAGTTTCGCCGACTCCAACACTGAGCCCTGCACTGTTTTTAATTTTTAAACTACCTGTAGTTGCACCATTTGCATCTGTAGGTAGAAAGTTTTCTGCAGCCCTTACAACACCTGCATCATCAAGAAGTCCTTTGGCACTAGTTGCTGTACCTCTATAATAAAATTCACTGTTTACTACATTGAATCCTTTTTCTAATAGTTGTCTATTTTGTAAATCACCTGCAACTTGAGGATATCCTGCTATAGTGTATTCTGGTAATACATAAAACGTTTCTGGAGAAAATATACCAACTAGTGTGCCGCCTAAAAATAGTTTAAGTATAGTTCTTTGTACATCAGTTGCATCTAATTGGCTTGCAACTTCAAATCCTGTTTTGCCTTGTACTGCACTATATTCAGGACCAACTAATGTTAATTCACTTCCATCCCAAATATATAATTTATTTTCTTCGTTATTAATCCAAATATCGCCTACATTTAAATTTGTAGGTCTTGTGCTGCTTACAACACTACCAGTTGCTGGCCTAAAAACTGTACCATCATATATTTTTAACCTTGCATCTTGTTTATCATACCATAACTGTCCTACCATAGGATTTGTAGGTTGAGATGTTGATGCAAAATTTTCTAAAAGAGCAATGAAATTTTCATTAAGGAATTCTCCAAAGCCTTTGTAATTTTTTCCAATTAAAGTTAAGTCAGTAGTAGTTAAATCAAGTATTCCGTCTGTTAGATCTACTAGTAATTCACCATCCGTTCTGTTTAGTCTATAACTCACTACCCTTACCCTCCAGTATAAATTATGAAATTCATTGTCATAAATGGATTCATAACACTTATTGCTTGCCCTACGCTATCATCTGTCAATATGCCACCACTTGCAGGATACGCTTGACCAGCACCTGTTCCTGTTGGTGCATCATAAATAATTGCGTCATTATCATTTGGTGTGCCACTTACATCTCTAATTGCATAATATTGATCGCCGCTATCACCTCTAAGATCGTGTTCGTGTTCAGGCAAGTTTTCTGTTGTTATTGTGATTTGTTCTGCACCATCTTTTGCACCAATTACATCTGCAGATCCTGATGTTACAACATCAGCACTTGTTCCGCCCATGTTATCAGCACCTAATAAAAATCTACCACGTAAATCAGGTAGTGCAAAATATCCCGAAGTAGGTGATGCTTTATATGTAGTGCCAATTACATTATATAATGGTCCGTAAGCACTTATTAAAACTTCTGTGCCGTCACATAATAACCAACCTACAGGCGCAGCGCCGCCAGCAAAAGGAACTACAGTTCCTGTTGGTGTTAACCCTTGTATTGCACTAAACAAATTTATTCTATTAATTTTTTTCAGTCCAGTGTCGCCTGATGTTCTGTTAATTAATAATTCATCATCTGCTTGAGAAAGCAACACATTAGGTTTACCAGCAACAATGTCGTTACTGATACTTGTGTTAAACACTTTTAATGTTCCGCCTGTCTGTCCGTCAAATACAGTGTCAGCAGCTGTTATATCTCCAGCAAATCTAAATGTTGTTGCACTTGTTAATCTATCTGAACTTCCTGCTCTACCCGAAACTGTACCACTTACATTACCTGTAACATTTCCTATAAAAGTTGTTGCATACATTCTTGCATATTTTGCAGTTGTACTACCAATATCTTTTGTATTGTTTTCGTTAGGCACTATATCTCTAGTAGTTGTAAGTCCAGTGACATTAAGTTTACCACCTATATTTGTATCTTGTGCAACACCTAATCCACCTGTCGTCCTAATGCTACCATTAGCGAATGTTGTACTATTTAAAGTTGATGTTGTGTTGATAAGTCCGCTTGCTTGTATGTTGCCTGTTACATCTAATTCTTGATCTGGAGCAACATTATTAATTCCAATTTTTAAATCACTGTCTATTCTTAAAACATTTTTAAGTATGCCGTCATTTTTTACTTTGAAATCAATAGACGAGCCAGCAATGTTGTGTTGGAATACCCCTGCATTTCCTTCAACACCAATATTCATTTCAGCATTAATACCGTAGTTTATTCCTGTATTGTTTTGGACATTAATAGGAAATGCTGTTGTACTTGTTACATCTCCTCTTAAAAAGTTTCCAGCAGCGATAGTATTTCCGCTTACAATTAACCCTTCAGCTTTTTCTGCGGTGCCATAAAATTTAGGTACACCGCTACCTGTAATGTTATTCGCACTTAGATTGAATCCTGGATTAAGTGTGCTAAATCCTGGAATAACAACTTTCGGAGTAAAACTTTGGGTTGTTATAAGTGCCACTGGTTTAGCATCTACTTCAATTTGTAAAACATTATATGTGACATCATCTGTACCTATTATACTTACAGGTGTGGCACCTGTGACCAATCCGTCACTAAAGTTAGGACCTACTAATACCCATCCTGAACCACTAAACAGATATAATTGTTGGTTATCAGTATCTACCCAAAGATCTCCGATTAAACTTTGCCCTGCTTGCGGTGCAGTAGTTGCTTTTTTTAGTCCGCCACTTGCTACCCAATTTGTTCCATCATATACCTTTAATTGTTCTACGCCAGGTGTTGTGTCATACCATAACTGTCCTTCAACAGGTGTTGACGGTTCTGTAGCACTTGCAAAATTTTCTAACAAATGCAAAAAATTTGTAGCAATAGTTGTACCATATGCTGTTGTATTTCTACCAGGTAGTCCTAATGATGTCTCTGTATTGATAGTATTATCTTCAACAGTTATTGTACCTTTGTTAGCTTGGTCAGTATATGCTATTGTATAAGCCATTTATTATTCTCCAACCGTGCCAGCAAGACTTTGGATTCTAACAGTATAATCAATTTGGATTAACCTATTTAAACTTTTCTGTACAGGATGGAATACAACGTGTGTTAATAAATTTCCTGTGCCGCTTGCATTATAACCTTTTAATCCTAATTCATCAAATACATATAAACTGTTTTGATCTGTTGCAGTATCAAATGCATCCTGCCCACTTGGTTCGCCATAATCCAACAAACATGTTACGAGAACATCAGTATAATTTGTACCACTTACGTGACGTGTTTCAATTTTGTTTCTTACTGGATCAGTATTGTTTACGCTGTTGTCGTCTACAATCTTGGTATAAGTTTGGTTGTATAAACTTGCATTTGTCCCTGTAGAGTTAGGAGTCAAATAAGTAATAATACCTGTAGGATCCACACTTGTACCGCCATTACCAAAGCTCATTTCGTAAATCCAGCCATTCCCCCTATTACCGACACTGTCAGCTAACGCTATACTCATATTTTCATAATGAATAGCATTATTTTTATCAATGTATACTTCTTTAGTCTCAGGATCAAATATCTTTATATGACCTTTTATTAGTATACCATTATTTTCTTTTAGATTATCATTCATTTTTATGTCCTACTGTGTTATTTATCAGGGTAAGTCAACTGTTGTGGATCTCAAGAATCTACTAATATCGCTATCAGCATTACTTAACGCTGTTCCTGTATCATTCCAAAGTCTACCTTGTTTACGCACTATTATTACTTTTTGGTTCTCTCCTGGTGTCTCAAGCAATGCCAAGTTACTACCAGAAATGCTAAATTCTGCCGATAATGTAACATCACCTTCAGGACTATCTTGGCTTATTACTTCAGTTGATGTTGCATATGTTGTTCTTAAACTTGTATCTAACTGGTATGATTCTAGTGTTGTTTTTCTAAGTCTGCGACCTGCTACAAAAACTTCAAATTCATTTACACTATTAGGTGTAAAGTCAAGTTCATAAGTATTACTAGTTCCGTCAGCAGTAAATGTAGATGTTATTATTTCATCTTTGTACGGCATCGACGAAGTTTGACTCTGATCGTAAAATTCTGTTCCCACAGGATAAGTGTCTTTCACTCCTGTACCAAGTGTTCCTCTTCTAAGTTGTGTAAGCACATTTCCACTTTTTCTAAAATATTCTATACGTTCTTTATCTATAAATATTACTCCTGGGTACCTAGATCCCGGAATTGGATCTGGTAAATTTGCGCCATTTTCAATAACAATTACTTTGTCATTATAATTTAGCGGTTCAACCAGTCTGTAATTTTGTGTTCCGTCTAATCTTTTATAAATATCTCTGTTTAAAATATCTTTAAACTGACGCCATCCAAATTTATTTTTTAAACTTTCTTTAGCAAAATGGAATGTTTCTATAGTATCATTCTCGCTAAGAGTATCCTTTAATTTAATACGCATTTTGTTTGGTGTTATAACATAATCTACAGAAGGATCTAATAGTTTGCCATTCTTAACTACCCAAACGTATTGATCATCAACTGCTGGACTTTGTAAGTTGACATAACCCGCTCTGAGCTGTCTTAATTCGTACCAATCAGCTGTGCCGTCATCTGGTGTTATAGAACCACCAAGTTCAACTAATTCAATAACATCATCTGTTGCTGTTGGAATTCCTAACGCTTGTAAATCTAAAACTGTTTGCTCTGCACCAACTATTGTTTGTATCATTGCATTATTGTTAACTTGCTGTGGTGTGTTGTAATTAATATCATCAATTCTAACATTATTTAAATATACAGCATAGTTTTTTCTTATTGTAAGAGGTGGATTAAGGTTTAAGTTTGCTGTACTGCCGTCAAGTACAAAAACTTGTCTACCTGCATTTACGCCCGGTGACAGCAAAGTACGTTCAACAACATCTAAACTTTGTCTTTCTATGCCTTGGCTATCATGATTACTAAATTGATATATTTTTATTTTATCATTTTCGTTTAGTGTTGAATAAATGTATAACTTACTAGTATCTTCTACAAAATTGTTGTTGTTATCATAATATCCGTATCTATAATCGCCGCCGCTGGCTGTGCTATCTTCTTGACCAACAACATAGACTCTTAAAATATCACCTGCAGAACCTACGTTTGCATTTAGCAATATTGCACTACCTGATTGTTCATCATCCTCTAATGCAGGATTAAATTGACCTGCACTTGTAAATGTCCAGTCCTGTATGTAAGTAAGTTCCTGTCCATTAAGATAAATTCTTAATTGGCCTGATCGTAGACTTCCAGTCGGAACTTGCCATAATTTAAGCTGGTATTCCTTACTATCAGTCATAATATATTTTTGTGAATATCCAGCATTTAATATAGTATCATTGACTTGTACAATAGTAAACCATTCATAAGGTTTTTGTGTGAACGGAGTCTGTGTTAAATCAAATACTGTAGTGCTTCCGTCAGTATCAAATTCATCTATAGTAACTGCACTAAAGTTTTGTATTTCACCTTCAAATATCGCATACTTGACTACTGCATCTGCAACTGGTGGTTCGGCGAATCTAATAACAATTCTATTTTCTGCTGCATATGTTGCATTGCTTTTTGTAATTACATGCTCTACACGCTTTCCGTCTATTGTGACTAAACTACTTAAATTGTTTGTGTATGTAATATTTGTTAGAAAATCACCACTGCTTCCATCAGCTACAAACTCGTCTAAGTCTAAAATGTTGGATCCGCTATAATCAAGTGTTATAATGTTTATGTTTGAATTTGCAGAAGGTGCAGTTGTAAATTTTACTTTGTCTGTAGTGTTATCTATAGTATAGTCTGTTTGAATGACGTTGTCAATTTTTACAAATATATTCTTATCTAAAATAGGATCTGTTCCTATTCCAAATTCTGTAGTAACACCGTCTCCGATATAATTACGACTGTGTATTTTGCTTGAACCACTAGTTGGTCTTTCATAAACTTTTATATCTACTGTGTCAAAAACTCTACCAGGTAATTGTTCATCAGGGCCGCCACTGTTTGTAGGCGTTGCAAATCCATCGCCGTCAATATTAATTTCTTCTGCTAGTATACCTTGAGCAGTTGTATAATCTAATTGACCTCCTTCTATAACGGTATCATAGCTACCTGGTACAGGAAGGAAACTTCCGTCACTAGTTGACTTTCGTACAATAATCTTATCATCGGCAGCTGTAGTAACACCTAATTCATCTAATTCAATTATTGTCTGTATACCGTCGCCTGTAATACTTCTCATTATTGCATTTGGATTTGTAAATGTTGAACTATCATCTACCCAATCCGGATCATCTAATCTAACTCCATTTTTATATAAATTATAAACAACTCCGCTTTCTAAAGGACTAGTAAGTGTAATGCTAATTGTACTACCATCTAACTCAAATACTTCATCTTCGTAAGTAAGATCGTATGTATCATACTCACTTGTAAACCAAGGTCCGGTATCCCAACCAGTTGGTCCTCCAAAGTCAAAGCTCTTGACTTGAACTCCGCCGTAATCAACGCCATCCATAAGTTGGCCTAAATCTTTTGCAAATTGTCCTGTTTGAGGATCATATGCAATGTTTATCCTATCTTGGGCAGTTAATAAGTTTACTGCTTTTTTATATGCAATAACTATATTTGTGTTAACAGCTACAGGTTCAGACAAAGTAATTTGTCCGTGATATCTAGTATAGCTTTTTTCTGTATTTGCTACATTTCTGTATGTATATTCGCTTCTTAAAAGTTCTATGTTGTCTACAGTAACAAATACATTTGTATTTTTTAAATCCATAGGCCAGGTAAGTTCAAATATGTACTTTGATCCTGTTCCAGCAAATGTTTCTGTTTCGTTAATTGACGTAAAAGAATAATCTCTGCTGACTCTATCAAATTTTACAACATTTGTTATTCCGCGTGTTAGTCCATCACCTAATATAGCACTAAGTTTTGCATTTTTACCTGTTTCTGATATACTACCTGTAAGTGTTAATATAGGTGCTGTAATGTAGCCGCTTCCTTTATTTGTAACTTCCACGCTTGCTACTCGTCCGTTTACTCCTAGTTTTGCTATTGCTGTGGCACCTGTGCCGCCACCGCCTGATAGTTTTACTGTTGGGGCTTGTTGATAGCCGCTGCCACCATCAGCAATTTGTATATCTACTACTTTGAATCCCACATTATCTGTCCAATTCTTATAAGGATATGTTGCTAAATCATCATCTAAGCCAATTAAATTATCGCCAATAACTTTAACGTTTTGTGGTTGTATATTTTTTGTAGTTGTGTTATAGCTAGGTGGTAAATCAAAGTCAGTAATTCTACTTTGGCTATTTTCTATTTTTTCGTAAGCACTTAGATATTCGCGGAGTTTAGTTTTAAATGGTTTTACTTCCTCAAGATATCTTTCATAACTAGGAAGACTGTCATTATTGAATGTTAAATCTTCACGAAGTTGTCCTACATTATGTTTTGCTTTTACAAAACTAGTTTTAAATGCCCAATCAACATTAGGTTGTTCACTAAACACATAGCGTAAACTTGCAAAGAATAATTTATTATATTCAATTGCTAGTTTTTCAGTATAAAGACTTTGTTTTATAAAGTTTAGAACTGATCTAATTTCTATGCTAGGTACACTATCAAAGAATTGTGAATCAAAACTAATAATATCAAAGCCAGTTGCACTTAATCTTGTATCATATAAAGTAGGCTTAAAGGCAATAGTGCCGTTTTGTCTACCTATAGTTTCGTAATTAACAGTATAGTCAACATTAAATTCATTTGCAATTTTTCTTAATAAAAGCCAGCCACCGGTTCCTACATTGTTAATTTTTACAATATCTCCAAGGTCATCGTTTATACCTTGTAATTGATAGGCTCCGTCGATTACATTTTTAACTTCAGTAAACTGATTATATCCTGGGGCGTACCAGTCTATGTAATCCCAAAATAAACTTACATCATACGACTGACTTGCTATTCGTTGCCAAGTCCTAGCTACACTATCTCTTTCGTATAATGCCCATTTTCCTAAAATAGTTTCGTCATTGTTGACAAGTGCAGTATATTTCCTTATTGTGATTGTATCAGTATCTAAATAATTTTTTCCACCATTAATAACTTCTACATTAGTAATAACACCTAAATTGTTTATAGTAAATTCTAATTCTGCTCCTGAACCTGTACCAGATATTTTGTATGTTGGTGCAACAAGATATCCTCGTCCAGGATTAATTACATCTACTCTAGTAATAACACCATCTACTACAACTAGTGACATTGTTGCCTGTGTTGCTTTTGCAACTCCTATAAATTCTAAATCTGCAACAGTATCAACTGTTGTATCAAATGTTCTGCCAACTACACTAGGCTTAGGATCTGCTGCTTTAATTAAAGTAAGATCTTTATTATCTATAATTAAATTTTCTTTTAGTACACCATTTACTCTTTCAATAACTTGTTTAAGAGCTTCTGCACTGTTTACAAACCAACTTTGTCTAGGTGAATTAAGTATTCCGTATTTTTGTTTTGGAGATAAGTCAGGAGCAGGAACTTGTTTACCTTGGTCGTCGTATCCTACTAAACTATCAAACCATTTTCTTTCAATATCCCTATTAGGAACACTTGATGCTAATCCGTCTGTAACAATTTGATACTGATTATGTATGTTAATATTTTGATTATCTATTGTCCAGTATTGCACACTAAATGCAACATCTTTATTTTCAAGTAAATTGTCACAATTATAAATTGTAAAACTATCGGGTGAAATTAAAGCCGCAAATCTGTATCCTTGACCTTTTGGATCTCTAATTAAATTTGCAACATCAAAAGAAGATATTGTTCTAAATTCTACATCGGGCGTTGTGCGTTTGTTTTTTACCCAGAAATAATATTTTGTTGTTGTGCTACCAGTTATGCTATCATAAGTTTGCCTTGTAGAATAAACTGTATCATCATACAAACTAACACCGTCAATTCCTTGTTCTTGAGCTTCGTCGGTATCACTTAGATTGTTCCATACGCTAGGTAGCACTGTAGATTCTACCCATTCATATACATCAATTGTGTTGCCTTGAAACAAACTATTCCAATTATTTGCAGAGAAAATTACATCGGATTGATAAGAATTCAAATATTTTGCATTGGTTAAATCCCACCATAGTTCACCAACTTGTTCTTTACCCCAACTAGCACTTGGCATAACTGTAACATTACTTCCGCCTACGGAATAGTATGCAGGATCGTAATAAGTTTTATATGTTAAATTTTGTTCTGCAGGACCCGCAACTTTTCCTTGAACAGGATCTAAATAATCTAGATATGTTACTAATTTATTTGTTTTTGTGTTATATAAAATTGCACGTTTGATTTTACTAATATCAACAGTATCTTTTGGTTGTCTTAAATATTCCCAAATATTTTTGTTATCTGGTATTCTAAAATCAATAACTGCTCCAGTGTATACTGAATTAACACTTGTTTTAGGTAGGCCTACATATATATGGTTATTTTTAAGTTTAAAGTTATTTCCAAAATTATTTATAGTGCTATCATCTGTTTGATATTGTAGTTGTTGTGCATACAATAAACCATCATTTATTATTTCATAAACATATACAGAACCTTGCTGTTCATAATATTTTTTATATGTTGTAAATTCGTTATCAAAAGTAGTATTGTTTAAGTTCTTCTGGCTAGTATTATCTAGTACATAACTGTCATCGATAGGTTTTGAAAATGTATCAAATGTCGTGTCGGTCCAATTGTCACCATTTTTTGCATTTACAATTAATCTTGATCCGTCAAAGTCTATTTTATTCCCAAAAAATTCAGAAGTTGTATTGCTAGGACTCATTAATGTTTGAAGATATGTAAATACTCCATTTACCTGTTTGTAAATATAAACTTTACCTTGATTATTTTTATTACTATCATCTGACGGTGTTGCTATTGCAATTAGTTTGCCATCTTTACTGATTGCAATATCGTCCCCGAAACTTTCTGTACCACTAGGAGCAGCAATTTGTTGCGAACGCTGATATTGGCCGTTTAGTATTCTATATACAACAACAAGGTTTGGTTTACCATTGCCGTATTTTGCATTTACAATCAATACTTCGCCGTCGGGTGTTAAATCAAAACTATTTGCATAATCATACAATAACCCCTGATCTAAAACTGTACTAATATCGTTACTACTGTCGGAAATTATTGTTATACCGGTATCATTTGGAACATATCCTACATAATCTATCAAATCGTCAGTACTATCCCATTGTAATGGATTAAATGTACCTGCTACTATATTTGTAGTAGCATTATACAATTTGTTTTCAATAGAAACAATATCACCAACAAAATAATTTGAACTCTCGCTGAATACTCCTTTATAATTTTTATTTTTTGAATATTCCCAGTTATAGAAAATATTATTTTCGGTTCCGTATTTTATGAAGTATATTCTTCCCGGATTATCAACTGTAGTTGATGCCGGTGCACTTATAAAGCCTCTGTATACGTTGTTAGAATTTTTTGAAATTTCTACACGAGTACCTAGATAATTATTATCTTGTCTTTCAGATCCTACATAACTTCCTAAACTAATATAGTTGCCGGCATTGTTTTGTTGGTAAATGTAGTAAATTCCTTCGTTAGTAAATGGAGTACCTATACTTCCGCCTGACGCTGTAGGAATTTTATATACCTCTGTCCAATCAAGGTTATCACTAGCAGGAGTATTCGCTGATCTCGGTATTCCGTTAATTGTATTTTCTTTGTAAATCCAATATTCAAAATTATCGTTTGGTTCAAGATAAGCAAAATCTCCAGTCAATGCATCTACAACTATATTAGCTCCTAATTGAGAAACTGTTCTAAAATCTCCTGACGGAGGTGTAATATTTGCTCCTGTGTCTACAACAAAAAGTTTACCTATACCTGCTGAATCATTTCCTAAACTTACACGCTGTATTTGTCCCATAACACGCGGAATGGTGTAGATTCCTATCCTACCATAATTGTCTGGATTCGGTCCTGGCGCATAAGGCAAAAATTCAATTTCAGCATTGTTTCCAAATTGGTTACCTTTACTCCAATTACCAATAACATCTTTTACAAAAATAGTTACATTATTTAAACTTCTTTGATAAAAAACAACTTCTGCTGTTGCGCCTGTAGAAACATCACGCACTCTCTGTCCTACAATAGGTTCGAACGGTAAACCGTTTAAACTTTTAGTATTTACATAACTAATATATCCGTCCCAGATATCATCAATCGTATGTTCTTGGTTAGTTGCAGAAAAACTTAATCCTATACTGCTTGGATCTAATAGTGCATCAATTACCGGAAGTACATTTATTTTCACACCTAATGCACCCGAAGCACTAAAAGTTAATAAATTTACAGCATCAAAACTTCCTGTGATAGTGTCTACTTTTATAACTGTTGCATTTGTAACACTTTCTTTTACAACTGCTGTTGCACCTGTAACTTGTTGCGTTATTATCTCGCCAGCACCTATTGTGACAGGATTATCTAATGTCATTGTAGATACAATGTCAGGCAAATTATTTAGATACAAATTAAAATCGTCACCTACCTGTGCAGTGTCTGATAAAACTTTTGGTGCTCTTACAACAAATTTTGTACTAATTATAGGATCTGAAGTTCCTAAAGGTCCTGGAGTTCCTGTAAAACTTAATGTTTGTATGAAACTATTAATTACACTTTCACTATCTTGAGTGTTTGTTTTGAAATCTAAACTTTGATAATAATATCCGTTTAATGTGCTGTCAGTTGATAAGTCAGTTATAGATACAAAATCTGTGTATACTAAACCGTTGCCTGTGTCAAAATTTGTGTCTGCAACTGCATAAGGATTACTAGATTGAACAAACCAATATCCGCCCCAAGAATCAGATGTAGTTATTTGTTCGCTTGGTCCTATTCTTTCGTACTCACCTACAAAGTCGTTACCATCAATAAACAAACTATTAGCTAAAGGAAATTCTCCATTTATATCATTTACATAAATCGTCAACTGAGCAGATTCGTTGTGTGTATAGACTACTGTTCCTGTTGCTCCTTGTGTAGTTACTGTGTCTCCTATGGCAGGAATGTTATTAGATGCGTCAACATATAATATAGCATCTATTTTCTTACTAATAGTATGGTCAGATTCTAAATATGCTTTAGAAAGATATGGCACTGTGCCATCAAATGGTGATCTTTCTACTAAATTAATTTGTGATTGATTTGCATTTGCTAAACTATTCCATCTTAGATATATCTGATCGCCAACTCCAGATCCGTTATACATACTTTTCGGAGCTCTAATTAAAAAGTGGTCAGTTGTAATATTTTTAAAAGGATAATCACCCGTAAGTATTACAGGTATATCTTCTGCATCCTGTGAATAATTGTTTAAACTGTAGTTAATCTGTGCAACACTATCAAAGCTATTAAAAGTTATGTTAGCTACTGCACCAAGAATGTCGTTATCAGCTTGCCATAAGCTGTTATTTAACCTTACAATATCGCCAGCACTATAATTAGTAGTTGTAGAAAATCCATTTTTAAAATTTGTTTTTACATTAGACGCATTCGGAGCGCCAACAATAATATATTTTGCATCATCGCTCATTGCAATGCTATATCCAAATTTTTGTCCTGGACTTGCAATATTTTCATCAGGTTCTAAAACTTGATATAACGAGTAATTTAAAGCATTACTTGCTCTATTGTAAATGTATACCTTACCGTCGCCGAAATCAGGAGAACCTACAGCAAATTTTACATTTCTGTCATCAACTGCTATTGCTGTACCAAATTGGTGTGCGATTCCAAGTTCAGAATTAGATAATTCTTGCTGTACTGTAAATTTATTTTTATTCTGTAAAACAACCCATTTTCCGTTTCCGGCATCGTCAATCCAAAGTTTTTCATCTTGATTTATTTCCTGCTCGGCTAAAGTATTTGCTTCTAGCAAACTAGGTTTTCTTACGCTTATAAATTTGCTTAACTTTCCTTCACATTCATCTACATCTTCTACGCTGTCCGAAGACTCTAACACAATTTTATTAAGCGCAACTGACTTAACCTTAAAAAATCCTTCAATAGGAGCAATAGTCTGTGTCAATGTTTGGGTGCTATCAAAAGCTCCCGGAGCATATGTTTTAATTAATACATTGTATACTCCTAACACATCTCCTGTGCTAATATCTAAAGGAGTAGAATTAAGGACTAGTGTAAATTCTCCAGAACCAGATTCTATTTTTTCTATTATATAATCAGTTTGTATATGCTGAAATACGGACCAATCTTCTTTGTAATTTCCTACCCATACATAATTTTGATTATCAATATCACTAAATAATTTATTTGTAATTTCATCGTATTTTGAAATTACAACATCTACATCTTCAGGATTAACATATCCTGCATCTTTTGTGTAGCCTTTAGAGATATATTTTGCAGGGAAAGGTGCGTGATTATAATTATTTGACTTTAAGTAAGTTTCATATTCTTTGATTCGATAAACTAAATCTGTCTCTAGACCTGTAGCATTATTTGTAAGCAAAATTGGCTGAGGATCGCTTACAAATTTCTTTTCGTCTAATAGGTATTCCACTTCTTCAAAACCTTCAGAAGCACCATACTGGCCATCTTTGATTGCCCATTCCTCAAAGAAATCTAAACTTTCTTGATCAGCACTTGCTAGTGCATCAAATAATTTAGTTAAGGAATTTTTAGATCCTTTATCTAAAATAAATCCTTGATAAAATTTGTATTGACTAACATCGTCGTTAATAATGTTTTCTAAATATTGACGCTTTTGGTATCCAATTAAATGTTGTGCTAGTTTTTGTTGTTCAACATCAAAATTATCACTGTCTAAATCATAAAAGTCGCTAAACTGATTAATTTTGTAATCAAAGTTTGTTAACAAGCCAGGTGTTGGTTTCTTATCAAGTCTGGTCCAACTGTCTGCTTCAAATAGTTGTGTGCCTGCAATTTTTTTATCTGAACTATAATAAAATTCTTTGTGTTTTACTAAGTCGCCTATGGAATAATCTTTCCATGCTTCCCATTCTTTTGCAACTGCATTGTCGTAAATAAATCCTGGTATGTTAAGACTTCCATTCCAGTTATCTGTTCTATAACCTAAAACTTTTATTCTTTCTTGTCTATATCCTGCAGCAGGATCATATATTACATCATTGAATACAGTTTTGTTATCAATAATTAACACATGTTCTTTTTGAACTAATGGAAATCTCACTGCAAATATACCATCTGCCGAATTTACAACTGTTACAGTACACTCATTTTCAATACCTTTTGAAATACGTACAAATTCATTGTTTAACTTTTTGCCATCACCTTTTAATAAACTGTATCCATAAAACGTGTCATATATATTATCCACAATACTGTAACTAGACTTTAGTGTTAATTTATTTGCGCCTGGACTTATTGTAATTACAGTTCCTGCAGCCCAATTCTGTGTAGTCCAAAACATAAACTGCTTTGATGCAGTAGACCAATCTGATACTTCATTTGAATTAGGTACTCTATCTTCAAATACAAATCCTAATTCGTTAAGATACTTTCCGTAGCCATATAAGAAGTCAACAACATCTTGTAAAGTGTCGAGCTTATCGCCATAAGTTAATGTGCTTTCTATAATTTCAAATACACGCGGCATGGTAGCTACTGCTCCGCCGACTAATGGTAATTCAGGTATGGCAGCAAATTTACTAGCATCAAAATTAGTGTCGCTGGTATGAGAATCAGTAACCCTAAAGAAACTATTGTTTTGTTTTACAATTTGTCCTACTGTGTATGAACTATTACTTGAATAATTTACAAACGATTCTGATATTCCACCTACATTAATTACAGGATCATTTTGCTGTACAATTCTTCTATAATATGTAAAATTAGGCTGGAAATTATCATAACCTCTAATTACATATCCATCTGCTTGTTTTTCTATTATTACGCCACTATAACTAATAGTTTTTATAGGACTACTAGTGTTTAATATCAAATCATAATTTTCATCTGGTACAAAAACATTACCTTCATTAGTAGGCGATCTAGAATCTAATATTAATCTAAACTTTTTCTTATCTGAATAGCCTGCAATCTTACTACCCATTTGGTTTTTAATATTAACTAATCTTGTTTTATAATCTGTATAAGATTGAGTTGTATTACTTGTCATGTAGTTTGCAATATAGTTAACAAGTCCGCTAGTAAACACTTGTGTTGTATCAGATATAGTATTTGGGAATACAATATTATCTAATTTGATAGGTATTCCAGAATCACCATAAACAATTTGGTTTGCTAGATTCCTTTTTTGCCTAGCTCTGTCAAAACCAGTAGCAAATATATTATTTGGTTGATTTTGTACCCATGCAGTAATTAAACTAAAAGGATATTCTGAACTTCTTCTCCATGCTGATTCTACAGGTCCACCGTCTCCAATCACCCAATTATTAGTAATTGCACTTGCATTAAAATTTGTTAAAAGTCCACAAGCATTAGGGTCAAGTATGTTGCCAGCATCATCAACTGGAATATTACTTTGTAAATTAGGCCTAATATACTTTTTGTCAACAATTATATTTTTGTTTGGTTCTCTAATTATACCTTGTTCTAAATCTTGCCATAATAATTTATTATTCCTAGTGTAAGGAGCAGGACCATACTGTGTTTCCCACCAAGTTGGTTTTACACTAAAACCTAACATTTCCCAAGGATCTGTATGCGGCCTGTCGGTATCAAATGCATACATAAATGCTTGACGCCAATGGCCAGGCAGTTTTTCTGAGCCTGTTTTATATCTAGTACTTGAATAGTTAAATGTAAATGCATTATTTCTATCGAAATAACTATTAGTTACATAATCTTCATCCACCAACTGACTCCATTGTATAAAATCAGCCGTCATAGAATAATTTAATTCTTGTCTTGTAAACGTAGTATCTCTATGCTGTCCGGGAACAAAACTATGGATATCTAATATTGAAGTATCATAATCTATTTTTATATTATTATAGATCCTTAATTCTAATTCTAACAATAAGTTGTCTCTAAAATCATTAAATCCTACAAACTTGCTACCGTCGTGTCCTTGAATAACAGTAACTGGATTAATTGCCGTGTTATCAGTATATATTTTTGGTTCGAATGATGGATAAAGTCCTAACTTACTAGGAGTTGGTGGCATAAAACTAGCATTAGTGCTATCATATTCATATGTATCTATTACATCGTTTACTGCTTTAGTAGCTGTAACGTCTACAAATCCTTCTGAATTAAAAGTATAATCTTTACCATGAGTCAATTGGCTTCCGTTTAGATATACTTGTACAGCTTTCCGACTTAGTGTGGACATTGAAAAAGTAGCACTTAACGGAAAATATCTTTCATCGGTGTCTAAAACTGTATGACTAGTTTTTACTGAACCACCCTGGGGTACCATGTCACTAAAATAAAACGGCATGCTAGATGTTTTATCTTTATTCATCTCATTTAAAATATTATCTACATGTACTTTTACTGGACCTTCAAATCCTAAAGTATTAGCTGTCTGCAAAAACTGTCTTTTAAATTTTCCGTATTCTTTTCTTGCATACCTTAGTGCTTTTATAACATTAGCATCTTTGTCAACCAAATGATAAGCTGATAGGTTTATGGGTCCGCTGTGTTTTAAAAACTTTTTACCATAGCTGCTTAAAAACCCTATATCTCTTAAATTACTTGGGCCAGGAAAGATTCCATTAAAATTATTAATTTCTTCTACTATTGTATAAACATGATCGTTTACTTCGCCTAAAGTAAATTCAGTAATATTTTCATTTAAAGGATTTCTTTCAATATTTTTTGCTATTTCGTAGTAACCATTGTTATTTTTTGGATACTTACTTTTTGTTTTTATTACAATTACGTCATCTAATGATAATGGATTTGTAAATGTAATATATAGTAATCCGTTTACATCAGTAGAAGTAGTATAATCTGTATTGACAAATTGTAACTTGTTGTTGAGATACACTCTAAGCCAAAGATTATTTACATAATCAATATTATCATAAACATCGATATAAAAATTATCTGTTGTATTATCATAGATGTATTGTTGAATAACTGGTTGGCTGCTTAATTTGTTTGTTTTAAGCCAACCGTTCACATAACTAAATTTATCAATTTCTGTATAAGATCTTAAAAATCCTGTATCTGTCTTTTTACTAAAGAGCTCTGTACCTATTTGGTATGTAAAGGCTTGATCTGTAAGATCAAAGTTGAAAGTTATATCACCGGTATTTGTTATATTTCTATAAGATAAAGGAAATCCTAACTCTTCATCATTAACACCTGTTCCTTGTTTGTAAGAAAATATTTTGTTTCCGGTAAATGTTGTAGAATTATATTTTGTAATATCACCAAAAGAGTTTCCATTGCTATCAAATAAATCAAATAATGGTTGTTGATTAACAGCAGATTTTTGTTGGCTTAATTTCCAGGCTTTGCCGTCGTATGTAAAAAACTTTCCGCCGTTTGTTGTTCCAAATTTTACAAATACATTTTCATTAGTAACCGGAGTAGTATCAGTTTCTTCTACCAAAGATATTTGGGTATTATTTTTAAACTTTATGAAACTAATCTTGTAAATTTTTCCGCTGACTAAATCATCTGTGTCAGCACTAAATAACACTCGCATACCATTTGTTAGGTTAACGCCGTCAACATTATAGCCTGGACTTCCTTCAATAGTTGAGAATATATCTTTAGTAAAGGTATCTATTAAATCAACGTCTAGTTTAGATTTTGTACCAAAGTTAAATAATTTTATACCTTTGTTAAATTCAATAATAGGACGCTTTGCTCTCGAATCTTCTAACAGAGTTGAAGGATTGTTACTTAGCATGTTACTTGTTTCAATTACAGATTTATGAAACCACCTATTATATCTACTCCATAAATTTCCATCTTTACTTGCACGATTAATTACAATATAATCTTTTTTGCTTGGATATCCTAATGCATCACTAAATGGATAAAAATCAAATCCTTGGGCATCAAATTGAACTTCGATGTTATCTGTAAATGTTCCGCTTACCGTCAAATCATCTTGTTGAATTAATTGGATACGATCGCCTACACCTTCAACATACCATTGGCCTGAACTATATTTTGCCGGGGTAACTTCTCCCGCAAATTCAATTTTCATTCCATTAGATAAATCATATCCTGCACTCGTAGTATAAGTTTTTTTACCTAATATTTCTGCTTCAACATCGATTGCTGTGTTTTCTTCTATATCAAAAATTTGCATATATCCAGATGTGTTAGGATCATTTTTTGAAATATAATACAACGAATCTGGAGCAGTATCAGGAATAGTAAATTCGATTATTCCTTTTTCAATATATACAGTAGATATACTATTGCCGTCGTCATCAACTTTTGAAACTCCTGTATCATAAATTAATGATGAATTTGTTGCATCACCAAATTGCGCTGACGCTAGTGCTTCTTCTTGAGATACAGGATCTACGATAAATCCTCCTGCGTCATATGCAGTACCTTCTTGATCGTATAATACTACATCAAACACACCTGCACTTCTAACACCGTCAGTAGTTTCAACAATTACTGCTTCTCCTGGTGTGAAACTTTTCTTTGTTGCAAATGCTATTGGATGATTAGGAGTGTCGATCTCAAACCTATATGTTTGACCTCTATATAATTTAATTGTAGGATTATTAGTTAAGCCGTCCGGTGAAAATACATATGTCACATTATCTACATTTTCTCCTAGCCCAACAGTGTAAGTACTAACAATATCTTTTGTTTGTCCTATAACTGTTAACAAACTAGGTCCATTAGGTAACCAATAATATTCTCTGTAATTTGTTAATTTGTCCCAGTCCACATGTGGATTCCAGGCATATTCTTCTTGGGCATTTAATCTGCTGTGATTGACCGTTGATCCGCCTAGATTTCCGACAGTATTAATATAGTCGTTATAATCTTTGTAATATGTAATGTTGCCTAAATCATCTTTAATCACTGCGGCAGGTTCAAATTGATAATTTTCTCTATCATTTGTGACCCCGCCAATATAATTGTCTGTAGGTATAAATGCTTTGCTTACTTTACGACCGAGATAGCCATTTAATTTTTCGGCAACACCAGGTTGTATAAGTTGATCTAATGTACTAGATAAGAACTTTGTATTGTACGGTGTTCTAAAATACCGAGGCAAATGATCTTGGCTTCTTCTGCGTATACTGTTGTTACCAGCTGGAAGCGGTGATTCATTTTGATTATTGTCGTAAGCCATTAGTAGCCTCCTCCGCCACTGCCTGAACTGCCTGAACTGCCTGAGCTACTAGTGCTACTTGAGCTACTTGAACTTGCTGAAGTATCTGTACTACTTGTTGCTATATAGTTTGAACTTTGAATACCGGTATTTGTACGTGTGCTGCTTGTTTCTATTGATCCTGCTGCACTAATTTTTGTTGCTGTTACAGCATCAATAATGTCTAAATTATCTACTGTTGCAGCACTAATAAACACTTCGTCTACTTCGGATTTTATTTCGTATAGTGCGCCAAAAGACTGTGATACTTGTGCAGGCACAATTAAAAATGTAACTATATCGGGTGCTAATTCATTCATTACATAAGTCGATAATTCTGAGAAGTAAAATGTTTCTCCAAACTCCCAATTCTCTAATGCAAAGAATTGATTTATTGCACTAATTACTCTACTTTTTATATCATTGTCATTTAAAACTAGATCAGGATTTTTAACAATTTTAAAAGATGCTTGTAAATCTAAATTAGCTTTATTCCCAAATAATATTTTATATTTTACTGGATGATATATTACTTCGTCACTTAAAGATTTTATTTTATTAATTTCCGCTCCATAAGATTGGAATAAGCTATCACTAGAAGGTGATAACGGCTTGGTTGTAATAGTGCCGTCAATATATTGTCTAAATTGCGTATCATAAGATCTTGTTAACAAATATGTATCTATTATATTACTTGAACTAGGATCTATACGTGTATTATCGTCAGCCGCATGTATGTACTGAAATTTTATTTTATCTCTTCCAATATGAGCTCTGTAATTTGTTACAAGTTCTAACCTACCTATGCTAGAATTATATCTATTAAAGACTCCGCTATCTATAAAATAAAATATTTGATTATCAGTATATGAACTTAATGCTCCTACTTCGTCTATATTCTGTTTTGTAATAATATTTTCTATACTGTTATCAACATAATTATAATCATCAACACCGTCAGTAGTAGTTATTTTTTTCTGAAATATGTATTTTGTTGCTGGATTGGTATTTTCGTCTACTATTACATCAAATATTTCTGGATCATCGACTACTCCGTCATCATCATTGTCAAAAAATGTTACTTCAACTTTTTTGCTATTTACATATCCTTCTGTATCTCTATATTCTTGGGTTATTTCCCAATCCATATCCACTGTAAAACTATTAACGCTATCTGGCTTATTGTTATTATTTAAAACTGTAATCTTATCTTTCACAATTTTGCCAGTAAGACTATTATAAATTTTATCGCTGCTATCAAAGTAAAATCTTATTTCTTGGTCGCTTTCAAAAACATATCTACTTCCTTTTGATTCAATAGTATACGTCTCGCCGTCATTTGTAAATTTGAGTAACCAACTAGCATCTAATTGTTGATTTGTATTATCGCCAGTTTTACCAGTATTAAATGCTCCATTCGCATTTAGATTATTTTCTGTTATTACACGCCATTGTCCTAAATTGATGTCAAATCTTAGTCCAAATGTTTTGTATGCAAATATTTGATCAATAAGTTGTATTTTGACATCTGCTTCTAAGTTCTGAGCAAGGAAAGGTTTTATTTCTACAAGTTTTGCTGTACTAGGTATTACATCATTGAATACTACAGGACCTGTACCTGTATCTGAAACAACTGTGCCATTTCCTTCTACGCTTATAACCTTAACCCATTTATAAGATCTTGAATTGAGATGATCAGCAGCGCCGTCCATTAAAGTTCCGTCTGGCATGAAATGCTTTCCGGTTGGTGCAATAAATTTTAAACTAGTACCGGGACGTATTAATTTAAGTATGCTTGTTGTGAATGTTCCTAATAATTGTTTTATACCATTTACGTTTTGTAAATATCCGGTGCTTATATTTGTATCGGAACTTGACTTGACCCAAGTTATATTTAAATCGTTTGTATCAACTTTAGGAAATTTTACAAAGTAATAATTTCTCATTGCCTTACTAGATAATATAGGTTCTATATTATTAAGTATTACACCGGACACATCAGTCTGTGTTAAAAATGTAAACTTATTTTTATTTGTAATAATTTCTTTGTAAATAATTCCGTCAGTACCAAATAAATTAGTTTTACTATATTTTCCTGTTGCATCTAATAAATCAAAATATCTACTTATTCCGCTTGCAATCCTATTTACAGATTTAGTTTTTATAACTTCTTGACTAATACTTAACGGTCCAATTTGGTAATCTTCAGCTGTCACTAATCTATTTTGTGTATAATAAGTTGCAGGGGCACGTTGACGTATATTAGCATTAGTTTCAGAAACTGTTGCATTATCTACTGTGCTTTGTAGGCTATATGTAATACTAATTGTTTCTATTTTTCCCACTTTTGAAGCATAGGAAATATCAATACTAATGCCACGCATATCTTTAGGGTCAACTACAAGTCTTGCATTTTTACTTGTTCTATAATAAACTCTAAAATTTCCTTGCGGTAAATTTCCGAACACGCCGTCTGAAAATATTAAACTTACTCTATCATCGATTCTAGTTAATACACTAAAAATATTTCGAATATTCTTTGAAAGGCTGTTGTAGATAACATTGTTACCTTCTGTTGCTTCAACCTTTGTCCATTGTTCAATTTCTCTTCCAAAACTATCTAATTTGTAAAGCCATAAATCAGTATTATTAACATTTGTTGCATCAACTGCAACTGTCTGATTAGTGCTTGGATTACTTACATTAAATGTTCCTTGGTCTAAGGTACCTTGACGGAAATGACAGAAAAATCCTGTGTTACTACTTGCTGGGCCACGGCCATCATCTCTATATAAGAATGCAAAGTTGTTTCCTGGAAAAGGTGCTTCTTCTAAAATAATACCGTCGGATATATCAGTCGAAACTATTTCAAACCTTGTAGTAGATCCGTCTACTGATTTGGAAAAACTAAAAGCAGGGACATCTGAATTTGTACTGTTAAATCTATATTGTTCAGTAGGAATTCCATTTACATTTTCTTTTTTGACAGGTCTGCCAAATGTTCCGTTTACTGGAAGTGCTGCATTTAGCACCTTTGTAAATTGCTCATTCCAGTCTGGATTAGAAGGATCATTCCATAAAATTGTTTGGTTTTCTAAATTATTATTGTTACTGTCAAAAATTGTTTCTGTTGTGCTTACACTTTCAATCTTTAGCAAGCCGTTTGCAGCAATATTTCTTTTTGGATTATAGGATAACAATCTTGCAAGACGTAGCACACTTTCTCTGCGTTCTGCTGTTTCTAGAAAATTTTCTCGAGCATTTAAGTCAACTCTAAATGCTAAATTTTGTCCTAAAAATGCAATCAGATCTATAATAGCAAGGTATTCGGAACTTTCAATATAATCGTTAAAATCTTCTGGATAATTTTCTCTTAGATACGAGATCATTGTCCGACGTAAATTGTCGAAATCATAACTTTGGAAATCTGCATTTTTATACGACTGATAAATGCGTTTCCAATCTTCAGCTACTAATAATCTATTTTGTCTATCTGTTGACGACATGGCTCTTCCTTCTATACAGTATTTAGCTTATTGAGTAATATGCGTATATTATTATGTATTCAAAAAGCCATTGTTTTGATCAAATGTTAATTTCATGTTTTCTGAAATATTATAAGGAAGATACGTAAGACTCACTTCTATTTGTAGGCCACTTTCGTACTGATCAACTATTACATTGTTAACTTTTACTCTTGGATCATAATTAACAATGTTTGACACATTTTCAATAATAGCATTTTTCATATCGCCAGTAAAAGGTTCAAAAAGTGCGTCCCATATAATAGTTCCAAATTCTGGATCACTTAATTTTTCACCCTGTCGTATATGAAAATGGTTTAAAATATCCTGTTTTATTAATGAAAGATCATATAATACCTTAGATGAATTTCCTTCATTTACTGTACTAATACCTCTATAAGTACGTGAACCCGGTGCAGATGTGCTTTTACTCTTTTTACCTGGAACACTAATTTGTTTATAAAGTTGCTTTTCTAAATTGCTCATATCGTATTTACCTTACCTTCCTTTACGGAATGTGTCTGCTACTTTTTTGTATTCTGCTTCAAAATTGTTTTTGTAATCATTTCCGCTTTTATCAACTTCTACAATAGTGTTTTCTGGATTTTCTCTATCTGTCTTTGATGGTGTAAATTCAACAGGATTAAGATTTTCATGTCCAAACCAAGGCTCGTGTTGAGGAGTTCTCAAAGGTGTATAAGCAGGTGTAGCAGTTGGGCCATTCATATGAATAGCATCTGGTGCAGTTTCTGTGTGTGTTTGGGTTGCATTGATATGAGTATTTTTTGCAGATATTCTTCCATCCTTGCCTGCTTTAAGACAAATGTTTCTACCTGCGCTCATTATAATATCTCTATCTGCTGTTATATTTAGATCATTTTTTGTGTGAACACTAACACTATCATTAGCAAATATATCAATCTTTCCTCCAGCTGTCATTTCTATCCATGTAGATCCTTTTGCGTTTCCTATATAGATCAAATCTTCAGTATTATGCATAAGGATTTGATGTCCTGTTCTGGTGCGCCATCTTGTTAGTTCGTTGTGGGGCAACGTAACATCACCTACTTCATTTTTTTCAACGCTTGAATATTCAGGCGGTCCCGCTTTTGGTCCGCTTGCAGGAGTTTTTCTTAGTAACATAGGATCACCATCATCCATTACAAATGTAGTTCCCCCTAATCTGTTAAAAGGAACTTGGCTTCTACCAAAATTTTCTCCGTAATTTGCTGTAGGTTTTCCTTGACGTCTATCAGCAGGTCCTGGAGTACTCCAACCAAAAACCATACTAGGAACTTCTCGTCTAGCACTGGTAGTGGTTGTACCACGTATACTATCTCCTGACAAACCTTGTGTATCTAATACATTGCAACTATCCATATCACAAGGCTTAATGTATTTGGTAGGATCTCTACCAGTTGCAGTTTCTAATGCTTTGTTATATTCTCCCACTGGCTTTGGTGTTGTAGAATCTTCGCTATTAAATGTGGTAGATGCTCTTCCAGGAAGCATAAAATTCATATATTTGTCTTGTACACAACCAATCCAGTATCCGAATCCGTAACTTTCTTCCATTGCAAGGACAACCACCTTAGTTCCTACGTCCGGTGGTATGGCCCACATTCCATAACTTTTTTGTGTGTTGTCAAAACCAGGATTAGGTTTTACTCCATCTCTAGGTGTAACGCCGTAAAAAGGACTTACATAATAACAGGGGAGTAGGTATCCGCTCCCGCCTTCAGGATTACCAGCATCATTTAATTTTAATATTTCTACTTCGATAGCTCCCATATATTCGCTATCTAGATGATTTACAATCTTACCTATATAAGGTCCAGAGCCTTCCATCCAGTCGGGCCGATTTTGCCTTGTAAATTGATTCCTACTACTCATTTAATAATCCTATATTTGGTCATTGCCGCCGAATTGATCTGATGCGCCTTTGCTTTGGTTAGAATTTGCATCTGCTGCATCATCAGCATACTCAGTGTAAATTTTGTTATCTTGTGTAGTAGGTTTACTGTTAGTATCCCTACCTTCTTGATTACGTCTTCTAATTAATTTTAGTTGTTGATTAAATACACCTCCGGATAACGTAGACATACAGAAAATAACCTGATATAATCCGCTAAATGCACCAACTGGCTTTGTTCCATTTCCGGGAAATTCCATACTACCATCTTCGTTGTAATCTAACGGAGTTCTAAAATTTAAAATTAAGTCAACTTCACTACTTTGATAATCCATAGTACCATCTTTGGTCATGTTTATTATCGGTGTTTCAGCAGCATTATAATTTCCCATACCACTATCTGTAATAAAATAAGGGTCTCCCCATATAGTCATATTTGCTGTGACTAAATCTACATTACTGTTTACAATAGCATCATTAAAATCTCTAGCAATAGATTCTTTTGTGCGTTCTGGTAGGCCACCTTTTCCAGTGCCTCCTGGTTTAGAAACTTCTTTAGTTGTGCTGTTGCCACTGTTACTTAGATTGTTTGTATCTCCCGGTACAGGTTTATATGCAGGATGGCCTGGCGATACCCCAGGGCTTTGACTTTTTTCTTCTTTTGTTCCTGCTTTATTTTCGCCGCCGAATGGCATAATTGCTGTAAAAAATGCTTTGTCAAATTCAAGATTAAATTCTAACACATCATCGTTTTGTCCAGTGTATATATAATCATATTGTTTACAAGCCTGTTTTTCTAATGCTTTTATTCCTGGACTTGCTTTTGTAGGAGGCATGTATCTGTTGATGTGAACTTTATAGGGCACAACTCTAAATACATATAATTTTGGAAATTGTCCGGTTAAATCCATTTGTTCATAATTAGTGATATCGTATACATCAGTTTCTATCTTGAACCAATTTACCAATCCATTACTATCTGGTTCGGCTTCTGCTACTTTTCTACCATAATCACTTAGTATTATTATTTCTTCTATTATATCTTGTATTTTTGTACCGCTTTTAAATGTTAAATCTCGGCCTTTGTTACTAATTGTAATATTGCCTCTTTTAAATACTCCTGTACCTATAGTCTTGTTTTGATTAGGAGGGCCTCCTGTTTGTTTGGTTTCTTCAACAAACTTAGGTCTTCCAAACGGTTGCTTTCCTCCGTCGAGGTATGATTCTATTAAATCTGATTTTCCTATTTCGTTTATATTGTCTGGATTTTGAGCATTTTCTCTTACTGCTTCACCTATACCAGATCTTTTTACAACTATTCCTGCTAGTTTACTTAATTCTGCATCGAAATCTGCAGGAACATTACTATCTTCGTTGCCTGTGATGCTTTGATATAATTTTAATTTTTCTGCATCAGTAATTTCACGCTTCTCTCCTTCGCCTGCATTTAATTCAGGATTAGTTGTAGCTTTACTAACTTCTGTATCCTGTCCTAAAAGTTCTTCTTGGGCTGAAGCTCGTTGTGTAGGAAAAGTAATAACATATTCATCTACTGCTTTTACTTGCTCTTTCTCTAATTTTTTCTGTTCGTACTCATTAAAAGTTGCCATCAAACTTTTGGCGCCGCTTTGAAGCAATTCTTCTACTGTTCTTCCGGTAATGGTAATATCTGTTTTTATGCTTTGCACCTGATCCGATAATCCTTGCTCGTGCCAAGGTATAGCTCTAACATTATAAACACTTCCTCCTTCAGTAACATCAAAATCTATGTTTACTATTTTAATTGGGAATATCCTACGCAGATTAGGTCTAGAAATATAATTTCCGTTATTGTCCCATCCTTTAAATTCTAGTGTAATAACATACGGTGCTTCAAGATAATTTTTGTATTCTGCTTGTACAGCTGCAACCTGAAGTGTTTGTAAGAACATGCCCATTGATAAAGGTTCAGTAACCTTAAAGTCAATTGAAACTGCATTGGTCTGTTTAGTTTTTGTGTTATTTCCAATAATTGCATTGGTCTCAAAATCATCAATATAATATTCTATACGCCCTTTTTTCTCAAAAATGGTTGTTGCTTTACCAGGTAACCCACCACCTGATTTAGTAATCATTATTTCTGGATCTCTAAGCCTATATGTTTTATCTGGAAAATTAACTTCATAGGTATTCAACACCCCTAAGCCAAGTACATAATTATAACTTGCAAAGTCCCTTAATTCATTAGGAAAGGGAGGACCGCTTGTGCTTGTTATTCCTATTAGATCTTGAAACTTTGCCAATTCTGCATTTTCATATTGTAGTTGTGTTCTATAGTCTAAAGGTATTTTTAACTGCGGGTCTACTGCTGCAGATAGTTTATCAGTGAGGGCGCCGTCAATTGAATCTGCAATAGCATTAACATTTATATTAGATGAAGTAGTAAAAGCCTTGGCAACATTTCCGGCTGTAGACTCAGCAAAATCTTGTACGGACTTGCCGGCTCTTGTAGCCCTATCAATTAAGTTTTGCGGAGTTAGTCTAGCCATTTAGATTCCTAGCAATCTTTTTAAATTGCCTCCTTTAGGTAAGAATATCTCAGTACCTGCTTCAAAATCGTAAATAGGATCTTTTATTGTATTGATATTTCGTTGTGCAAACACCCACCATAATTTATGGTCTCCATATAAGTCATAGGCAAGCAAATCCGGCCTATGTGTATATTGTACTTGTATCACATATGGAATGTCATCTGACTCTGCAGGGATCGGACGTATTTTTAATATATCAAGATACTGTCCATTTTTGGTGTTAGTATCTTTCCACGGACTATTTGCTGTATATTTTGCCATTAAATAAATCCACCCCTACCAACATATCCACCTTTAACAAATTGGTCTAAACTAAATGACTCAACTGCACGTCTACTGTATATAGGTTGTACTGTTGCTTGAATATTACTACGTGTAGGAACCCAAGCACCATTCGGTCCATAACCTGGTACTTTGATATAATCTACATCAGATCCTAGTTCAATAGCAAAACTTTGTACTATAACCGGAACATCTTTAAAAACATAATCTCCATAACCATTAAGTCTTACAACAGGAGGAGGAGCACCTACATTACTAGTTCTACCATATGCCATTTTTGTAATACTTCTTAAATAGTGAACAGCTGCAAGCCAGTATTGTCCTTCATAATTGTTCTCAACGTAAAAGTCTCCCACAATACTAAATGCATCCACTTTAGAATTTTGATATGCAAAGAAAGGATAATTACTATGAACCGGCTGTATCTGACTGTAATTAGCCGAATGTGTAATATAAACTTGCGGAGTATAAGGCCACACTAAACCATCGGTTTCAAAAAGTGGTCCTAACATAGATCCTCCTGCAAAGTTTTTAGGTAAGGATAATTTGACTCTCCAATCTGGATTTGCATCACCGCTAGTAGCACTTACAAATTCAAAATCTTCTGGTTCGGCATCTGGTAAAAGTCCAAAAGATCTAAGTGCTTTTCCAAATCCTGTAGATTGTACAAAATCTTCAACTCGTTGTTTTGCGCCCGCGGCTAGTCCTTTAATATTTTCAGAACCAGCAAACGCTTCGATTGATGCAGCAGGATCTAAAGAACTACGTGCATTTGCGGCTCTTTCTGCTATTTGTGCAGGATTTGGAGGTGTTCCTCTACCACTGTTTATTGGATTACCATTGCTATCAGTTATTGCCATAAAAAACTTCCTTTGTTATAAAGTATTTAGTTGACTTTATTAACGTAGTAGTTTATAATAAGTATTATTAATCGGAGAACCTATGAGAAAAGTCAATTACTTAAACAACAAAGATATCTTAAAAGAGATACACAAATCGAAAGCTACTTTTTGTAGTTATGTAGATACAGAGTATAATCAGTACGATGTGATTTTACCTAGCATTGATAAAATAAACATTAGAACTATTGCAGAAGCAAAACGTAATAAAGCAAAAAGACTCAGCCAAGAAGCATTTGAACAAGCAAAGTTAGCTGGCAAAAAGGTTAAACAAGCTGATTGCGAGGTGGACTATAAAAAGATAACAAAAGAAGAACTTATCTTTAGAATTATGTCATATGATCATATTCCTGAAGAGCCTGGACGCAAAAAGAATCCTAAAACAGTAGCAGACACAAAAATCAAACTAAATTTTCCGCCATTTCAACATTACAAGTTTAATGAAAATGACGAAATAGTATGTGTAGGGAAAAGTCATTGGGAAGGCGGCATGGAAAACGGTTCGTTTAGTTTAGATGGTGGAAAAGCTACAAATAAACTTGCAAATATGTGGTTAAAATTAGTAGATCGTTATGCCACAAGAGGCAATGTTAGAGGTTATACATATAATGACGAAATGAAGGGACAAGCAATCCTTCAATTATCACAAATTGGCTTACAATTTGATGAATCTAAGTCTGACAATCCGTTTGCATACTATACCGCGGCAGTTACCAACTCGTTTGTACGTGTTATCAACATAGAGAAGCGTAATCAAAACATTAGAGATGATATTCTAGAAATAAATCATTTAAATCCTAGTTACACCAGACAACACCAAGGTGAATGGGAAGCACAAATGAAGAGAGAATCAGAAAAAAAATAGTTGACAAGTGTATTATTTTACTGTATAATAATACAACAATCAAAACTAAGGATTAAATTTTGTTTAAAAAAGCAGCAGTTTTTACCGATATCCATTTAGGATTAAAAGGTAACAGTAAAATTCATAACGAAGATTGCGAAGAATTTATAGATTGGTATATAGAACAAGCACAAGCTAACGGTTGCGAAACTGGTATCTTCTGCGGTGACTGGCATCACAATAGAAATAGCCTAAACTTAACAACTATGGATTCAACTATCCGTAGTATGGAAAAACTTGGAAAAGCGTTTGAGAAGTTTTACTTCTTTGATGGTAATCATGACTTATATTACAAAGACAAGCGTGACGTTAATTCTACTGCGTTTGCAAAACATATTCCAGGAATAACATTTATTGATAAAATCTATCAAGAAGATGATGTGGCACTTGTTCCATGGTTAGTCGGTGATGAATGGAAGAAAATAAAAAATATTAAAACAAAATATTTGTTTGGACACTTTGAACTTCCAAGTTTTTATATGAATGCTATGGTACAGATGCCCGATACTGGCGAGTTACAGGCATCACACTTTGAACATCAGGAATATGTTTTTAGTGGTCATTTTCATAAGCGACAAAAACAAGGTAAAGTACACTACCTAGGTAATGCGTTCCCGCACAATTATGCTGATGCGTGGGATGACGACCGCGGAATGATGATACTTGATAGAGAAAATAATAAAGAACCGCAATATATCAATTGGGAAAACTGTCCTAAATATAGGACCATAGGATTAAAACAACTTCTCGAAGAAACAGATAAAATTATAAAGCCAAAGATGTATTTGCGTGTTACTATAGATGTTCCAATTTCTTTTGAGGAAGCAACATTTATTAAAGAAACATTTGTTACACAATACAAATGTAGAGAACTATCTCTTATTCCACAAAAACAAATGGAAGAAATTACTACAGATGTAGATATACAACAGTTTGAAAGTGTAGATCAAATTGTTAGCGGTGAAATTGCCGCACTAGACACCGAAAATTTTAACAAAAAGATGCTACTGGACATTTATAACGAACTATGATACGTATTAAAGACTTAACTGTAAAAAACTTTATGAGTGTGGGTAACCAAACCCAAGCTGTTGATTTTAACAAAGAACAACTAACACTTGTGCTAGGTGAAAATCTCGATCAAGGCGGCGATGACGCTGGATCAAGAAATGGTACAGGCAAAACTACTATCATAAACGCTCTCAGTTATGCTTTGTATGGTATTGCCCTTACTAACATTAAACGCAACAATCTTATAAACAAGACTAATTCCAAAGCAATGTTAGTTACACTCCACTTTGAAAAAGACGGAGTTGATTACCGGATTGAAAGAGGACGCAGCCCTAATGTACTAAAGTTTTACATCAACAATCAAGAACAAGAGATGACCGATGAATCACAAGGTGATAGTAGAAAAACACAAGAATCTATAAACACGCTTCTAGGTATGACTCACGATATGTTTAAACATATCGTAGCGTTAAACACTTATACCGAACCTTTCTTAAGTATGCGACAAAATGATCAACGTGCTATCATTGAACAGTTGCTAGGTATCACTATATTAAGCGAAAAAGCAGAATCGTTAAAAGAACAAACAAAACAAACTAGAGAAGCAATTATCCAAGAAACATTAAAAATTGAGGCTATACAAACTGCTAATAGTAAAATTGAAAGTACTATCGAAAGTTTACAAGGAACCCAACGTGCTTGGAAAGCAAAACAACAAAAAGATATAGAAAAACTATCAAAAGGAATCGACGAATTAGAACATTTAGACATTGATGCAGAACTAGATGCACATGAAAAACTGTCTAATTGGACCGAACACAACAATGCTATTATGGCTCTTAAAAAGGAATTAAGTACATTAGAGCCAGCACTACAACGTGCTACTAAGAGTGTTGAAAAAGCACAAAAAGATATCGCAAATCTTGAAGATGCTAGATGTTATACTTGTGGACAAGAACTTCATGCAGACAAAAAAGCAGAAATTGCAGATCGAAAAACCAAAGAACTTGATGACGCAATGTTATATGCTAGTGAAATTGACACTAAACGCTCTGAAGTTTTGAATGCGTTGAAAGAAATTGGCGAAATTAACGGTAAACCCAGTACATTCTATGAAACTGCTAAAGAAGCATACGAACATAGACAAAATGTTGATCGGTTAAAACAATCTCTTACTTCAAAACAACAAGAATCTGATCCATATCAGGCACAGATTGACGAGCTTAACAAAACGGCTATACAAGAAATTAATTGGAGTAGTGTTAATGAACTTACAAACTTTAAAGAACATCAAGAATTCTTATTAAAACTTCTTACAAATAAAGATAGTTTCATACGTAAGAAAATTATTGAACAAAATTTAGCGTATCTAAACAATAGACTTACATACTATATTGTAAAATTAGGATTACCACATCAAGTTGTATTCCAAAATGACCTTGCTGTAGAAATTACACAATTAGGACAAGATTTAGACTTTGATAATCTATCAAGAGGTGAGCGTAATAGACTAATACTTGGTATGA